>Ga0082212_10002254_pt1 | contig 28301 bp, 23 predicted proteins | sample TergutNt197P3_FD_71548 | JGI IMG/M metagenome (GOLD analysis project Ga0082212, IMG submission 71548) | Neocapritermes taracua P3 segment gut microbial communities from Petit-Saut dam, French Guiana - Nt197 P3 | ecosystem: Host-associated > Arthropoda: Insects > Digestive system > Gut ...
AATGAGACACCCAAAAAAAAAAGCCCCTATAAAAAAAAAAGCCTTTTTTTTTTACCCCCCCCAAGGGGGGGGGGGGGGGTATTGTAAGCCCTTATCACAAAAGAGTTTGCAACAATCAAAGGGCTTCACGCTCGTCGAACTTCTCGTTGTCATTGCGATTATCGGAATGTTAATTGCTCTGCTGTTGCCTGCCGTTCAGGCAGCCCGCGAGGCCGCCAGACGGATGCAATGTTCCAACCACCTAAAACAGATTGCCCTGAGCGTACACACCTTTCACTCCTCTCGGGATGCTCTTCCGCCCATCAACGTCTTCGTGTACTGCAAGTCGATTTTTGCGATGCTGTATCCGTACTGTGAACAGCAGGGGGCAACGGACATCATCGAAAGCAGAAAAGTTGGGACAATGTGGGAAGGGAGTACGCTAGGAAAGGAATTCACGCACGGTGATTGGTTTATGACTGTTCTGAATTCAGAGGAGCGGACAGCATTGAGTTCTGTCCCTTTCATGAAATGTCCTTCGCGGCGATCTGGAGTCAAGATGTTGGAGTTGATCGGTGATCCGAGTTACATTTGTGCTGGACCAAGGGGCGATTATTGTACGGTCATTGCAAAACGGGACCCGCCGGAATGGCCTGGACACATGTGGCATGCCTTTGGTTATGACACCACAGGGCTGTACGGCTATGAACCGAGTATGTTTCGTGGTCCCTTCCGCAGGGCAGCGACAACGTTCGATCCTGCCACTGTTGGCGGTGTCCCAACGGGGCAAAACGGCGGAAATTGGGGTAACTGTACAAGTTGGAGTCTTAATCAGACGATGTCCTTCTGGCAAGATGGAACAAGCAACCAGATTATATTTGCGGAGAAGCATATTCCCACTTGGGCTTTAGATTCAGGTCCAGATGATCTGAATTTGTATTCGTGGGATCATACTTACCTGTCAGGAGGGTGGGACGTATATGGTGCGACAAGTATTGGTCGAGTGGCAATTGATGTGCCCAATTATCCGCTTATTGCTCGGTCCCCCAAAGAATCCGGGATCCCGATAAACACCTCCGCAGTGGCAGAGATCACGGGATGGGGACAGTATGGATTTGGGAGCAACCATCCGGGAACGCTCGGCGTTGCCCTCGGAGATGGTTCCGTTCGCGGGATCAGTGTATCGATCCTTCCGTCCGTGTTCACTGATTTCTCCGATGTCTGCGATGGCAAAGCGTCAACGTTGCCGTAGAGAAAAATGATGTTCTGGACACCATTCCAGTCACCCCCGCGAAAGCGGGGGGCTAGAGAGTTGACGTGAAAGTCTTGCGTCTGGATTCCTGCTTGTGCGGGAATGACGGCTGTAAGAGGAACAAAAAACAAAAATTGATGCCATTGCGAAGTCAATCATCACAACCTTTTTTACAGGAGAACTATTTTATGAAATGGGACAATTCTATTTTTCGGTACAGGACGTGCATGGTACTTTTGGTGTGCCTCTGTGCATTCGGGTGCAGTAACCGCGTCAAGGTGTCGGGAACGGTAACGTACTCCGATACAGGCGAGCCGGTCAAATTCGGTATGGTTGTTTTCACCGGTGAAAAGGAGAACGGACGGGGTGCCATTAACAACGGCAAGTATTCTGTCGGGATCGTCGATGATGGAGACGGTGTTCCACCGGGAACCTACACCATTGCCTCGGATTCCATCGATTTTCCGAGTCCCGTGAATCTTGGAATGACGGGTCCCGACGGGCAACCCGTGCAGTCGGGAATGCAATCTCAAGGAAAGGAAATTTATTACACCAAGGAACCAAAAACCATCGAGATCAAAAGATCCATGACTTATGATTTCACCGTCGAGCGGGGAAGCCCTCCCCGTTGAACGCAGCCTGACACACAAGGGGCAGTTGTACTTCACTATTTCGTTGTCGATACTGTTGCCGGGGTCGTATGGACGAGCCGGATTGCCAAAAGGCGTTGTTCCGTAGCGTGATTTTTCCGAACAAAGAATGCCTGCCCTGCTCCTGGAGCATCTGGCGTTGTCATACCCAGAATGATCCACTGTCCCGGTAGGAGCCGCTGGGAAATGATCAATGACTCAAAGGGATGGCGCGGTCGGCTTTCTTCCTGCATGATCATTCCGGCGACGGTTCGAATCCGTCGCTCGAGAGTTCCGTATTCGAGTTCCGGGACAATCTGTATATTTGCGGAACCGTCTTTGTTTGCCACCGCACTGATGCAGAGCACCCCTTCTGCTTTTCTATATGTTTGTCCCTCCAACATTCCTTTCTCCAGCCGGAACAAGGAGAGTTCCGGGATCGTGTTCTGGTCATCGAACATTTTGACCAAGGCACGCATTTCCGGTAACAGATTGCGGACGTTACGGGTTACAGTCGCTTCGCCGGCAACATCTGCCGCCGAAAATTCTTGGAGTTCTTCTAGTGGGTTGTTCGTTTTACCGCCAGAAGAAATTTTTAACAACTGAGCGAGTGCGGGCGAAATTAAATTGCCGAGGATACCAACGCGAAATCCCTCGGCAAGTAGTTCTCGGCGAAGTTGCGGCGGCAGCGATTGCTCATCGACTTCCTGCCATAATTGCTGCAACAACTCTTTCTGACGCGGGTTGAGACGAATGGTGAATAACTCAATGGTCACGGTGTCGGTCTGCTGATTGATGACTGCCGGTGCGCTAGGCATCGAACCGTTGGAAGAATATTTGATGAAATTAAGCGAATTACAAGAAAGATGGACGCAGACTCCTCCCAAGATCAACCAAAAAATCAGTTTTGTGTGCTTGACCATAAGGGAAAACAACCGAAAAAGGGCAAGGAATCCTAACAATTCTGTGGAGTTATGTCAAGATTGTTTGTCGATAGTCCGAATCGGCGGTTCGGCAATGATGATCTTGTTGCCGAAACAAGTACAAACCGCTTTCAGGCGGTTCGGGTGATTGCTCTTTACTCTTCTTGGACTTTTCGGACTTCTTGCCAAAAAGCATCTTTGTCAGTGCATCGACTTGAGCCTTGAGTTCAGCAACTTGAGATTCGAGACCAACAATACGCTCTGGCGAAAGCACTACAGCATCTGCCTGACTCCATTAAAAACGTAATCTGATAAAATACCACTTTTCAGGGATGACCCTATTATTGATTGACAATGCGATTTCCTCTCTCGTTGACCATGCATGTGGCAACGTACATGTTACGAAAAAAACTTGGCGGCACAAAAAAATTTCCGCTCGTTTTGATGCTGGAACCACTCCACGCCTGTAATCTCAAATGTAGCGGTTGCGGACGCATTCGGGAATATGCCGACACGCTCGGACAGTGGCTCTCGGTGGATGAATGTCTTCATGCCGTAAAAGAATGTGATGCTCCCATCGTGAGCATCTGCGGCGGCGAACCGCTACTTTATCCCGACATCGTGGAACTGACCGATCGAATCCTCCAACTTGGAAAGCACATCTATCTTTGCACGAATGGAGTCCTTCTCGAGGAAAAACTCGGCGACTTCGTGCAACTGGCAGAGCGAAACAGGCGGACGAAAAGCCGATTGTATTGGAACGTTCATCTCGACGGCACTGAAGAAGTTCACGATGCCATCGTCGAAAAATCGGGAACATTCCGCCGCGCCATGTTAGGCATTGCCCAAGCAAAATTGAATGGGTTTTATGTTTATACCAATACGACGCTATACAAAACATCGTCGGTCGATGACATCGTTGCTCTTGCTGCAATACTCCATCACGATGCGATTCAAGGACTCCCAATGATGTTCAAAAGATTCAAAATGCTTCAAACCGACGGCATGATGATCGCACCAGGTTACGGTTACGACGCTGTGCAAAATGACCGATTCTTTTTGAACCGGGCGGAGATTCATGAATTGTTCCGTGAGATTCGGCAAAAGATGAAAAAATACCGTATTACGGCAACGCCGATTTATCTCGATTTTTTGTGCGGCGAACGGCAATTACCTTGTGCGGCTTGGGCGAATCCAACGCGAAATGTCAAAGGTTGGAAGGCTCCGTGCTATCTCATTACGGATCGGCACTACGGCACGTTTCAGGAGTTCATGGAACAAACAAATTGGTCGAAAATCGGCTGTAACCATGACGGAGGGGGCAACGATGCGCGTTGTCAGGATTGCATGATGCACTGTGGTTACGAACCAGCGGCGGTGCTGTTCGGCAACCGATTCAGCGATCTCATCCGGGTGGCACTGTGGCAACTGGGCAAGTAAACCGGATCCCTATGGCAGACCGAACCGGCAGATTCCCTTTTTTCAAAAAAATCGCTAAAAAACTAAAATCTTTCCCAAATTCATGCCGATATGTGGAAAGGGAGTTTTTCTCTGTCCTCGTCCCTGCGAATTTACAGGATATTATGAGCCATCCACACGATTTACCGGAGAATACGGCACTGGATTTAGAAAGCCATTTTCCTTTCGATGATTGGGAACTGTCAGGAGAGTTTGCAACCAAGGAAACGCCCCTTTTCGACGGAAAAATCATTGCCCGGATGCCCGACCTCGGTTCGGAAAGTCTTTGTCATGATGCCGAAGATTCAAAATCACAATCTTTCTGGAGAAATATCGGTTCGTCCATTGCATCCATGATTCAGGGAACCGCTTATCTCCCGCCCGTTGCTGGGAAACATTTTTTACACCGCTTCACGGCTATCGGTTGTGTCGTAATTTTATGCGGTATTGGGATTCTTCTACTCGAACGGGAAGAACAATCCAATGAAAATACCCTCGATGTCTCCGAAATGATGTCAGAAATCATTAAAACACCGCCACGTGAAGTCGCTAGTGCTGGCATTGCGGAGTCGGCATTTGTTCCCGTTTTGCAGTCCGAACCGGTCGCAGTCGTTATTCCTGCCGCTCCGGTCGAGAAGGTTGCCGCCGTGCCGCCGCCAAGCGTTCCGCCGCCAAAACCAACCGAGTCGGTCTGGGATCGCTCTGTCAGTGATTCCTATTCCCCCTGGAATATCGCACCAAGATCGCCGGAAAGTTTACATGACGAAGTTGCATCGGGAGAAATTCCGTCCGCGCCGACACCCCCATCCGAAACTGTCGCAATGGTCCCCATGGTTGATATGTCGATGCCGGTTTCCCCTTACGAGCAACAATGGCTTGCCCAAGCGAATCCGCCGGTGAATCCGCCGGTCGATCCTTTTATGCAAATAAACAATAATGCCGTACATGGGATAGTTCCCATGCATGAACGGCAGGGCAATGTGCCGGGGACCACATATACACAAAATTATGTTCAACGTCCAGGACCGCCTCCGCATCTACAGAATGTGCCTCCCACCGCCGTACAGGGTGTACATACGCAATACAGCCAGTATGCTCCGCCAACTGTTCAGCCAAACGTGCCGATTCCCAGTGGTGCTTCAACCCTCCCGGTGCCAGGGGGGTATTATCCGCATCAGCAACCTAACGGTACGGCATCGTCCGTACCACCCCCCGGCGAATTTTATAATGCGCCACCAACCCATCGGCGAATATATTAGAGAAGGAACTAGTATCCCAACAATGTCAGTATCATTCGGTCATCATGAAGAGTTGAAAAAACCTGCGTTGCTCCCAGAAATACAGGGGGGGGCATCGTTCGTTTCTTCCACGGGTCGAATTTACCGTCTCTTCGGGAATGAGGAGGAAACGTTTTCTGTACCGGAAATTCCAGCGATTCCTCACTTCCTTGTTTCCGCAAAAACGTCCGCTCTTTCACTGGAAGAAGCATTGCAACAAGTCGAGACCTATTCTGCGCCAGCAGTGAGCGAACATGGGCTTCAATCGGCAGTGGTTTCCCCGACACTGCAACTGTTTCAAGCGTTGGGAGAATCTGCACCGCCAAAACTCGTCCAAATGGAATGTGTCCTACCAAGTGCGGCTCTTCCGGCAAGAGATATTGTCGAGGAAGTGTCGAAAAATTCGCATAAGCCCCATGATGAAAGGCGGAAACCGCTTCGCGTCATTTTTGATCAAGTGGAAGAACCCTTCATTGTTCCGTTTGCCAAACCGGCGGAGATAACGGAAATACCGGAAGCGACAGTAGAAGAGATCGAAACAAAAAACATCACATTAAAAGTCGTTACGGAATTTGTTCCGTCGATTCATTTTCCCTCGAAATTTCGGAAGTATTGGCAACGCCGCAACATCGCGAAAATGCCATACCGAAAGCCGTTTTTGTTTCCGTCCACTCCGGCTTCTCTAACGGAAGAGCCGCCAAAATGCAACGAACCGAAGCCGAGTGTTGATATTTCTACGTTTCAATGGTCGGCACCGTTGGACTCATTGATGCAGACGGCAAGTAATCAGATTCGGATGCTCACGGATCATCTCGTGGTGCAGTCGAATCAGGAAATAAAGGCGATCTGCTTCAAAAGCGTTTTTCCCGGAGACGGTTGCACGACAATTTTGCTGTGTGCTGTCCGAGCGTTAACGGAACGTAAGCAACGGGTTTTGCTGATTGACACTCATAATCGACACATTGATATACCGAAGCAATTAAATCTATCGGGAGACTTGGATTCAGGGAACGAAATCCTGACGCTCCATGACGATCTTGGTTTGTGGGTTTGGCAGGAATCAAAATCGGCGGAAGAAAACATGATGCGGCTTGCGGAAATCATCGCTACGCACCGGGAACACTATGATCTCATTTTATTGGACAGTGGGAGTGTGACGGAAAGTCCGCTGATGGAGTTCGTCGAATTTTGGAATCGAATCGGGGCGGATGGAATTGTTTTGGTTTCCAACACGAAACATCCGTCGGAAATTCCTGTGTCTCATATTGCGGAACGATTCCGGCAACACCATATTCACCTGATTGGCATCACCGAGAATTGCGTGTAGAGAAGTCCAGATCGCGAACAAGTTTGTCCCCGGCTCTTTGGCACGATCGTCCGATTGCGGATTTTGCTAAAAATCGTTACAATGATGGTATGACCTTGCATCAGATCGACTCCGTTTGCGACGAATTTGAAGCCGCTTTGCGCAGAGGAGATACACTTATCATCGAAGACTTTCTGCCCAAAGTCGATGCACCGCAGCAGACCTCGCTTCTGAAAGAACTGCTCGAAATCGAAATCCAATACGTTACCGAACGCTCCGCCACCGACTCCTCCATTCGTAATATGCAGGCATCCCTCCAAAGGCGGTTTCCTGAACATCACGATCTCATTCACTCCCTTTTCCAAAAGATTATCCAAGTGCGGCAGATCGGCGACTACGAGATCCTCGACGAAATCGGACGCGGCGGAATGGGAGTCGTTTATAAAGGGAAACACAACCTCTTGCAGCAAACGGTGGCGATCAAAGTTCTGTCGCAAAACCTGCTCGACGACTCACAAGCCGTCGGACGCTTCAAAAGAGAAATGCAACTCATCGGCGGACTCGATCATCCGAACATTGTCCGTGCGCTCAATGCAGGGGAAATTGATAGTACGCTTTACCTCGCCATGGAATTCGTGGATGGCATCTCCTTGCACAAACTCGTGGAAAGTGTGCGAGCGAAAAACACAAGAGCGGGGGATGTAAATCCCCCGATTCCACCGGACTCACCAGCATACTTGCGTATGCCGCTCATCCCGCTCGGAGCCGCGTGCGAAGCGATTCGGCAAGCCGCCCTCGGTTTGCAAAATGTTCACGAACTTAAATTAGTTCACCGCGACATCAAACCGGCAAACTTGATGGTGGACTATCGGGGAACGGTCAAAATTCTCGATCTCGGTCTCGGTAAGTTTGCCGAAGAGCAACGTGAAGACTACCACTCCTCCCTCACGATGGCGGGGATGGTTTTGGGCACGGTTGATTACATTTCGCCGGAACAGTGCGAAAATTCGCGGGAAGCGGACATCCGCTCCGACCTGTACAGTCTCGGTTGCACTTTCTATTTTCTCCTGATGGGCAAGCCGGTGTACAGCGGTTCACGATACGACTCGATGCGGAAAAAATTGATGGGACATATCGTCGGTGAAGTTCCGTCATTGCGGTCTGTGATCTCGAATATACCGAAAGGAATAGAAACCGTTCTGCAAAAAGCGGTCGCCAAAGACCCGGCAGAACGTTTTCAAACGCCGCTCGAATTTGCCGAAGCATTGGCACCGTTTGCGTCGCCGGACGAACTTTGGACGCTGGTACAAGAAATCGTGCCGGTGGATGCTTCCGGCACCCGATCCAGTTCACGTCATACCAACAGTCCGTATGCTTCTCTTTATGCGACACGGCGAGACATTACTCCGTCGCCGGTCCGCCGTCCGCTGCGCATGTCGGTGGTCGTGGGACTGTGTTTCCTCTTCGGACTTGCTATCGGGGCGGCAATCTATTTTTCCAATCATCGCTTCGATGATGACATTGCCAAACGGAAAGAAGCAGTACAAACCTCCGTAGCCGCTTTGGAACTGCAAGCACAATGGAAAATGGCGGAAGCGCAAGTGGAACTCCAAAAAGCGGTATCGCTAAGAATGGCGGACTATGGCAAATATGGTGCCGGAGGAGTATTGTTACCGGCTGTGTTTGACCGAACGAATCTGGCAGTGGTGCGTTGGTATCAGGGGGATTCTCGAAGGGCGGGGCAAGACCTGGTATCCCTAACAAATTTCATTGACGATAAATTAAAATCGAACGAACAATCTATAACAGGCATTGCTTATCTCTTTACCGATTGCAAGGCGGACGTATTGGAACGACGAGCAGATTTCATACTTTTTGGCGGGGCAGCATCGGGGCTTAATGCAGAACGCTTTGCGGACAGGATTTCTCTCTACAACGAGGCAGTAAAAATCAGAACAAACAGGAACGAAATTACCTCGCGCATGACTCGATGGAAACAGGTAATCCTACTTGCTTTGAACGGAGACTTGAAAAAAGCGGAATCTCTGTTCGCAGAAAACCCGCTACGGGAACATCTTCAACGAGACACCGTTCACATGTATCCAAAATTGCTCCATCAACTTGCTGAGGCGGTACTGTTTTATTACCAATCCGAAGACGGGGTAGATCGCAATCGGGAACTGCGTATCTTTCAGCGGTTGTTTTCAGCACAGAACAATGCCACCCCGGAAACGGCTGCGCAACCGGAAATACTGGAATTGCTCCTGTTTTGTCAGGAATTTTTGATCAACGATTGGATCAAACATGAAGACTGGGAAACGCTTGCCGAAAACATTTATTCGACGAGTCAGGCGACGGCAAATTTTGTGCGGCAGTATCCCGGTGCGATTCCTTTTATGCGCCGGTTTCATGAACTGCTCGTCCGTTCGGCAGTGTTGGTGTATGACAATTCGGAGCGGGAGCGGGATAAAGAGGCACAGATTCGCAACATCGTGCGGATTCTTACACAGATGCGTCCTTCTCATTCTGCCGAAATGGAAACGCCGACGTTGATACTCTTTTTCCTGCCGGAAAGCAATAAGCCTGAAGAGAGTTTCGTCGTTTTTTATCCGCAGGATGGTCGGGAGACAACGTTGTATCCGTTGCCGTTGACTCGTCAAAAGGTCAAACAACGCGAGGCAACGGAGGCGTTGCCGAAGGAGTTACTGGAAAAAATCGTAGGCGAAACCAGGATACGGGTTTCATGGAATGACGAGTCGGCGTGGTCGAGTGGGGAGAATGCGATGACCGATGCGGATTATCCCTATGGAAACGTGTTGCCGTTGCGTTGACAGAGCACACAGTAGGAGCGGCAAAGAGCGGCATACGCAAGTATGCCGGTGAGTCCAAAACAACACGGCTTCAACCGGCGGACTTGCGTCCGCCGCTCTTTATTTAACGCAGCGACGTTGCCAAAAAATCAGTATCAGCGAACCCGCCAGCCAACAACCGGCAATGATCCAGTGCCGCCGCATACGCTTGCCTTTTTTGCTCTTGCAACGTCTCTGAAAAATACCTAGAATTTCTGATCAGGTTGTTTTTATTTACGACAATGATGGACTCTGCGAAATCCGCTTCGACCATCCTCCGAGTTGAAGGACTTATCAAGATTTACGGCACCCGCCGCGTCGTGGACGGGGTCACTTTTGACGTTAACAAGGGAGAAATCGTCGGCTTGCTCGGTCCTAACGGAGCAGGCAAAACGACCAGTTTTCGCATGGCATGCGGACTCATCAACACGAACGGCGGAACGGTCTATCTTGGCAATCAAGATGTTACCGATTGGCCCATGTATCGCCGTAGCCGCGACGGGGGGATGGGATACCTGCCGCAAGACAAAAGCGTTTTTCAAAAATTGTCGGTTCAAAATAACCTCTATGGTGTGATGGAAATGATCGGCATGAAAAAGGCTGAACGAAAACAACGTTGCGAAGATTTGTTGGAAAAATTCAACCTGACTCATCTCCGGCAGAGTTACGGCGGCAGTCTTTCCGGCGGAGAACGACGACGTTTGGAGATCGCCCGATCCCTGGTTTCCGATCCGAAAATTATCCTTTTGGACGAACCCTTTGCGGCAATCGATCCCGTTACGGTGGCAAGCATTCAGGAAATCATCCGCAAACTTTCCTCTGAAGGAATTGCCATCCTCATTACCGATCACTCGGTACAGGATACGTTGGAAATCACCAAACGGAGTTATGTGATCCAGTCTGGGAAAGTCTTGTGTGAAGGAACACCGGCGGAGGTGTTAGGCAATTCCAAAGCGCGAGAAGTCTATTTCGGCGACAAACAGGAACGTTTTCAAAGTGGTGCCCCATCGAAACATTCCGAATCAAACGCATCGCACCCTCACGTCCATAAAAAACATTCGCATCACGCCCCCCCCCAACGCCCCATTGATCCTGAATGGGAGGTGCCCAAGTCGGAAATAATCACGGAAAAGGGACCCAAGCACGAGGCGATGGACAATAAATCCCAACCATTCCATCTTCGATTTCACACACCGTCTCCCATGGCAGCGCCGCCGGAAGTGATGACCATCCCGCCGAAACCTGCCGGAGAAGAATCGGGCATACGTTCGAGACGGTTACGTCCTATTTCGTCGAGCATTACACCGGACATTCCGCCGAATTCCGAAGAGTTACCTCCCCAAGAAGAATCGGGTATGTCGAGCATTATCCGTAATCTGGGAAATTTGATTTGGAAGGATAAGTGAGCCGATCCCCTGTCACGCAAACAAAATCAATGTGATATAATGCTCGGGTATCTTTGATCTCCAAACAACAGTTTTTTGACATGCGCATTGGTGTTTTATGTAGCGGCGGTGACGCTCCTGGTATGAATCCCTGCCTGCGGTCTATTGTCCGAACCGCCTGTATCTGTGAGGCAGAAGTCTGCGGTTTCCGCCGCGGTTACGAAGGAATTCTCGATGAAGACTTTTATCCTGGGGAAAATGGTACGCCCATTATGGGGCTTCGTAGTGTTTCCGGGCTTTCCAAACTTGGCGGGACTGTTTTGCGTAGCAGTCGATCCAAGCGGTTTCAGTCACAAGAAGGTCTCGAACAGGCGGCGGAAATTCTGAAAAAACATAAGTTTGATGCAATTATGGCCATGGGCGGAAACGGCACGTTAAAAGGGGCGTTAGATTTAGCCCGTGTTTGGGATGGTCAGGTCATCGGTCTGCCCGGCACGATTGACAATGACCTGTATGGCACGGATTATACCATCGGTTTTGCAACGGCAGTCGATACGGCTGTCGAAGCGGTGGATAAACTTCGGGACACTGCCGGCAGCCATGAATTGATGTTTTTAGTCGAAGTGATGGGCAGGCACTGCGGCGACATTGCCCTTTCGACCGCAATCGCATCGGGTGCGGAAATTGTCTGTATTCCCGAAGCAGAAGAATCTCCGGAAAAAATTGTCACAAGACTGAAAAAAATTAAGGACGATGGGAAGGTATCGGTAATGGCTATTGTTGCCGAAGGAGACGAACATGGCGGTGCGAATGCACTTCAGAAAATGCTCAAAGATGCGGGAAATCCGTTTGAGAGCCGAGCGGTTGTGTTGGGGCACATTTTGCGAGGTGGATCCCCAGTAGCGGCAGACAGAATTTTGGCATCAGAACTCGGTAATTATGCGATCAGTGCCATCGTCCAGGGGGAGACGGGCAAAATGGCAGGAAAAATCAAGGGCGAACTCGTGTTGACCCCGTTGGATGAATGCGTGTTCAAGCATCGTACCGTTGATGTTGATCAACTTAGACTGTTGCAAATTGTTGCGAGTTAAAATTTCTTGTTGTGATGACAGACAAGAGCGTATTTCTCCATTTTTGCAATACTTTGCGGTTTGTTTTAGTTTGGGGCTTTCGCCGAAAACTGCGACGAAAACAACACGGCTGACTCGCGGCGTGGCGATAACTGGGATCATGTTTCATTGGATGCCGAACACAAACTCGTGCTGGTTGTCGTCTATGGCAAACGCACGGAAAAGAACACGAAACGGTTGGTGCGTGAAACGGCAAAATGCTTGAAAAACAAGCATCCGCGATTGATAACGAGTGGTGAATACAAGCCATACAAGAAGGCGATTCTTGAAACGTTCGGCACGCAACGTGCGCCGAGACGGACGGGCAAACGGGGGCGTCCGAAGAAGGCTCGTTATCGTCCTCCGAAGGACTTGGTGTATGCGACGGTACACAAGACTCGTGTGAAAGGGCGGGTGAAAAAGATTGACTATCGAACGGTTTTTGGTACGGAGGAGCAAGTGCAAGCGGCTCTGAAGCGGTCTCGATGTAGTCGGAAGATCAACACATCATTTATTGAGAGGCAAAACGGCACGGACAGGAATCGTTGTAGCCGGAAGGTTCGGAAGAGTTATTGTTTTTCGAAGGATTGGGGCGTTCATCGGGCGGCGACGTGTTTGTCGATGTACAGTTACAATGTTTTGTTGGGTGGTGCGAACATTGCGTCGTCCTGATGGGCAGAAGGGAAAATGTACGCCGGCAATGGTAGCGGGACTTGCCGATCCCCTGCCCATGACTTTGCAATTCTCGTGTTGACAATCCTGCCCGATGCTATTAGAATCATGACACTATGAAATACGGACTCTTTCGATACAGTTACGCCCAGCGGGAAGGCTACTGGGTGGATGAAGTCAACATCGGCGATTACGTTCAGAGTATTGCCGCTCGGCAATTTCTGCCGCAGGTCGATACCCTCGTGGAACGGGACTCCGTTACCGACTATCAGGGAGACAAAATCCGCATCATCATGAACGGTTGGTGGCACATGTATCAAGGCAATGCCGTCCCATCGTCGCAGATTGAGCCGCTTTATGTGTCGATTCATATTACCAATCCAAATGATGTCCCGCCGGAAACGATTGCCCACTTCAAAGAACATGAACCCATCGGTTGCCGCGATCATGCGACCATGAATTTTCTGAAAGGAAAAGGAGTCGATGCGTACTTTTCCGGTTGCATGACCCTAACGCTCGGCAAAACATACGCCGTGCCGCCGGAAGAGCGAACGAACAATGTTTACTATGTCAATTTTGATCAAAACATTTTGGTCAATTATGTTAAGTCTAAAATCTTCCGCTCGGTCGGCTTCACACCGCAGAAGGTTCGGAGCCGATTGCATGAAATTATCAAAACGTCCGTTCCCAACTATGCGAAGTGCCGAAAGATTTACCGTAATCATTTTTTGCCGCTTTCCTTGTCCGACAGTGATCGGTTTCGAGTGGCAGACGGATTCCTTCGGGACTATGCGAGGGCAAAACTGGTCATTACGACGAAGATTCACTGTGCGTTGCCCTGTGCCGGGATGGGAACACCAGTGATTTTGATTATGACCAATCCGCAAGACACGCGGTTTGGCGGAATCAAGGAGTTATTGAATCACTTGGGCGTGAACACGAGCGGCGAGATCATTGAGCACCTTTTTATGCCATCGGGAGGTTCGCTCGGCAATTCGCCGGAGATTCCCAAAATTGCCGATGCCCTCGCCGAAAAGTGCCGAGAGTTCGTCTACGCACCGTAACCATTTAGCCGGTACTCCACACTCGGCGTGAACTCCCGAAGTACCAGCAAATCAGAGGTAAAATGACCCGCAATGTATTCCACCCTGTCCGAAATTTTTGGTTTTCATTCGTTCCGTCCGCATCAGGAAGAAATCGTACAGGCAATTCTTGATAATCAAGATGCCTTTGCCGTGATGCCGACTGGTGGTGGAAAATCGCTCTGCTATCAACTTCCCGCCGCAATGAAAAAGGGCGTTTGCGTTGTCGTCAGTCCACTCATCTCGTTGATGAAAGATCAAGTCGATGCCGCCAATGCCAATGGACTCCGTGCTGGCACGCTCAACAGCATGACATCCGCCGAAGAACGCACCAAAATTGGTGCCGCCATCCGTAGCGGGGAACTTGATCTGCTCTATGTTTCGCCGGAACGGTTCAATACTGATCACTTTATTGAGCGGCTCAAAACGATTGACATTGCATTTTTTGCCATCGACGAAGCCCACTGCATTTCGGAATGGGGACATGACTTTCGACCCGACTATCTGGCACTTTCTCGAATTGTGCCGGAATTTCCTAACATTCCCGTCGCCGCTTTTACGGCAACGGCAACGCTGCAAGTTTCGCGGGACATCGTTGAGCGGCTCGGCTTGCGGTCGCCGCACATGACAAGGGCATCGTTCAATCGGGCGAATCTTTTCTATGCCGTGCAGCCAAAAACCTCGGTAGAGCGGCAAATCCTCGAATTCCTACAAGACCGAAAAGGGGAATCGGGAATCATCTATCGAACGACACGAAAAAACGTAGAATACACCGCCGAGTACCTGTGTTCGCAAGGTTTAACGGCAAGACCGTATCATGCCGGGATGCCGGATCAGGAGCGCATAGAAGTTCAAGAGGTGTTCCGTCGGGACGAATGTCCGATCATCGTGGCGACGATTGCTTTCGGCATGGGCATCGACAAATCGAATGTCCGATTCGTCGTTCACGGGGATCTGCCGAAAAATATCGAAGGTTATTATCAGGAAACTGGACGTGCTGGTCGTGACGGCGAACCGGCACGGTGTTTGCTCTTCTTCGGTCGAGGAGACATTTCAACGCTCTCGTACTTCGTCAAACAAATTGAAGACCCACAAGCGCAACATGTTGCCCGAACGCAACTCGATCAGATGGTTCGTTTTGTGGAACATGACGGTTGCCGACGTGCAGGAATACTGAAATACTTCGGCGAATCGTTTCCCAATGAAAACTGCAACGGTTGCGACGTTTGTTGCGGCGATGTAGAGCGAATGGATGCAACGGTGGATGCCCAAAAGGCGTTGTCGGCAATTCATCGAACGGGCGGACGTTTTGGAGTGGAACACATCGCCGACATTTTGATCGGTGCAAATACGGAAAAGATTCGTGAACGCAAACACGATCAACTTCCGACTTATGGAGTTGGCAAGGAACACAAAAAACCGTTCTGGCGGCGGCTGATCGACGCTCTGGTCGATCAAGGATTGGCAAGCGTGGATGACCCGCACTATCCCACGCCGAAAGTTACGGAGGAAGGTTGGAAAATTCTCCGCAATCAGCGGGAATTTCAGATGATTCGTTCAGGTGGCACAAGAGCGGCGGGAGCAAACCCGCCGGTGAAAAACGGCAGCAGAGAGTCGGCGACGGCATCGCCGGGATTGTTTGAACGGTTGCGGGAAATTCGGTCAGACTTGGCAAGAGCGGGGAATGTGCCGCCTTATGTCGTGTTTTCAGATCGTTCGTTGCGAGAGATGTCTGCTTATTTTCCAACGACTTCGGAAGAATTTTTTCAGATCAGCGGAGTGGGCATGCACAAACTCGAAACCTACGGCGAGGCGTTTTTGAAGGCGATCAATCAATACATTGCGGAACATCCCGAAGAATACGCAAACGCAAGAGCGGCAAACATAAGAGCGGGGGACACAAGTCCCCCGGCGAGTCGCGAGCAACACGCTCAAAACCGAGGGGCTAATGCCCCCCGCTCTTTGGAAAGGCAAAAAGCGTTAAACTCGGAACGTGAAACCTTGCGTTTGCTCACCGAAGGTAAATCGTTGGAAGAGATTATAACACTTCGTTCGCTGGCTCGGACTACGGTGATAGGACATCTTGACACGTTACTCAGTGCTGGTTTTGAGGTTCCATTTATGCCGGACATTGCCCCGGAGCGTTTGGAACAGATTGCCGAGTGGTTCCAACAAGCAAAATCGTGGAATCTCACGCCAGTGGTCGAACTCTCTGCAGGAAAACTCGATTACGAAGAGGCGCGGCTGGCGAGAATTGTGTTGAAACAACGGCAACACATAACGTCACACGCCTCGAAATAGAACATATCAGAAATTGTACGAAATGGTCTCACGCATACATATACTGAAAACGGCATGAAAATGGTCATTTTTGTCACTCAGGCGCAAGCCGGAATGACGGGAGAGAAACGTCCATTTTGTCCCCGTTTGCGGTATCGTCTATCCTTCTGCGATGATGGCGAAATGGAGGCGGTCGGTTTCCGTATTGTTCCGTTTGACATCGACTCGTACTCCAAATGTTTTCTGATTCGTGATTCGCAACTGGACATCCGTTTTATCCACTGGAAATGCTTGTATCCTTGGAACTCGTTCAAATGCTGGACAAAAGGGAATGTGTACAGTTGCGGTCATTGCGTTCGCCGGAAATTCTGCACAAAAAGTACCGTCAAGGCGATCCAATCCCTCCGCCGTTGTAGTACGAGTGATCTGTTGTTGAACGATGGTGTCTTCTGGACCGACGGAATCAATCTGCGGTACACTTTTTGTCGTTAACCGCCATGTGAACCACTCCAAGGCAACGAGTAGTCCGAGAAAAAGAGTAATCAACCCGATACTTGCCAGCGGTGGTCGCCACGCTGCACCAGCGACTGCCCAAAAACAAGCAAACCAAAACGGCAAACGGATCGCCTGCAACAGTTTCCGGTGCCAATATGGTAAGGAAGTGGATTGAAGAGTCAACATTCGTGATTGGAAAAACGGAACTGTTCATCTAGCATAAATTATACCGTCAATCCCGCGAAAGCGGGAATCCAGACGTAGGGTATTCAATCCGTTTCTCTGGATTCCGGCTTGCGCCGGCATGACGCTGTTTATGACAAACGTGCCGTCGGACTGGATCGAGTACAACCGCCTGTTGTGGTAAAATGTTTTTTTGAGTAGAATATCGGATATGACAACGAGTGTAGTGTTGGCGGGAGTCGGCGGACAGGGAATTTTGCTGGCAAGTGAAATCATTGCCCAAGCGGCAGTGGCAACAGGGTTCGATGTAAAAACCAACGAAGTTCACGGGATGGCACAGCGCGGCGGGTCGGTCATCGCCCAAATTCGATACGGGAAGGAAGTATTCAGTCCACTCGTGCCGAAAGGAACGGCAAATGTGCTCGGTTCCCTCGAACGCATCGAATGCCTGAGATATGTCGATTATCTCGCCGATGATGGAATCGCCGTCGTTTCGGATCAAAAAATCGTGCCGGTGACTGCCTCGACCGGCGGAACGTCCTATCCCGAAGTCGATGAGCAGACGCTTTCAACGTTTTTTCCGCGGCTCGTCTATCTGCAAGCCCTGGAACTTGCCGCCGCATTAGGCAACGTGAAGACGGTGAATGTCGTCTTATTGGGAGCACTCTCCGTTTATTTAGATTTGCCGGAACATGCTTGGGAGGCTTCCATCAAACAGAGCGTGAAAGACAAACACGTCGCCATCAACATTAAAGCATTTCAAAAGGGACGGGCGGTTACTTGTCCCGATAGGTAATTCGACCGCGAGTCATATCGTAGGGACTCACTTCGACGGTGACGTGATCTCCCGGCACAACGCGAATGCGGAACTTCCGCATTTTTCCGGCTAACCGGCACAAGACGATATGATCCATCCCATCCAGTTTTACCCGAAAGGCTCCTCGGACTTCTTCAACAACCACTCCCGGCAATTCGATGATGTCTTCCTTCTGTTTCGCTTCGGACATAATTTTTCCCACTCTCAAACGTCGATACCGGTATTATACGGTCAATTCCGCTCTTTGGGAACAGGGACACCGTCCCCGGATTTTTCATTTCCACAAACAATCCAAAGAGTATGACATGGTTTTATAAAACGATGTCGCTCTCTTTCGGGACTTGGGAAGTTTCTTCATTATCTACATTTTCTCCGAATCGGACGTGCAGATCATGCGAAATATCATGATAGAGTGCCACCGCTCCCAGTGCCAGTGCCACCACACCGAGCCGCCCAATGTACATAAGCAACATAATCACGAACTTACCCGCCGTTGTCAAATCCGGTGTGATGCTGTGACTCAACCCCGCCGTTCCTAATGCGGCGACAACTTCAATCACGATTGCCTCAAAGGGATGCGACTCCCAAAGCAATAAGCAATAGGTGCCGATGGAAAATGTGATCATATAAAGGGTAATGGAGGCAAAGGCGGCAATGATTCGACCGTGCGGCACCTTGAATTTGAAAAATGTTACTTCCTCATCGCCCCGAAGAAAACTCGTGATTGCCGCAAGAGCCGCCGACCAAGTGGTGCTTTTCAGACCGCCGCCCGTACCGCTCGGCGACGCACCCAATGTCATCAGAATAATCACGATGATGATGGATGCCGTGGCGAGATTGCTCACGGGGATGGAATTGAAACCCGCCGTCGTCAAAGCGGCAACCGCCTGGAAAAATGCGGTCAAACACCTCTTTTTCAAGGAAAATTCCGCTAGGTTCGGATCAAAAAAGAGAAATACGGTGCCCACGATAATCGCTCCGAACGTCGAAACAAGAATAATTTTGGTTGTCAACGTGGGGTGAAAACTTTTTGTTTTGAAAGCACGGTAGAGGTCTTCCATGACGATGAAGCCGATGCCGCCGAACAAACTTAATAGAGCAATCGTCAGACAGATTGCCGTATTGTCGGCAAACGATTCAAGATTATTCGAAAAAATACTGATACCGGCGGTGCAAAAAGCGGCGACGGAGTGAAAAATTGCTGCCCAAAGCGGGTTTGGCGTGCCTGCCATCCAAAAACAGAGCCAAAGAATGAGTGCTCCGATCAATTCGATGGACAAGGTGAAGACGGCGATATGCCGAATGAATCGGGCAGGGTCAAAGGTTGCCGGCATGGCAAGGACTGCCTTACCAATTTTGAGTCTCGTTTGTGACAGATGTCCCTTGGATGCCAAAATAATGAGAGAGCCGAGTGTCATATAACCCAAGCCGCCGATTTGAATTCCCAGTAGAATAATGATTTGTCCAAAAAGGTTGTACGTTTTGGCAAAGTTAACCGTCTGCAATCCGGCGGTACTGATGGCGGAGACGGCGGTGAAGAGCGAATCGACCATCGGAACAGGGGAATCCTTCCAACCGAACGGCAAACAGAGCAAGGCAAAGATGACCGCTGTATAAAAAGCGTAACCGAGCATCAGGGTCTGCGTCGGTCGGAGAGCGTGAAGCCAATTTTGACACCATAGATACAAACGCCGAAAAAAATCTTTCATGGACAATAGGAAACAGTCCGTAAATTAAACCTGTATTTTGTCTCATTATACTGAAAACGGCATGAAAATGGTCATTTTTGTCATTCCGGCGAAAACAGGAATCCAGACGCGAGACGTTTCTTTCCTGTCATTCCGGCGCAAGCACGTAACCGGCAAAGTCCCCTCGCCCCTTGGGGGAGAGGGTTAGGGTGAGGGGAATTCCTACGAAAATGGCGTATTTGCCCTCACCCCAGCCCTCTCCCACAGGGAGAGGGGGCGGTGGTGCCGGACTTTGCAGGTCTCCTGCCGGCGCAAGCCTTACGATTGTGGACCCTTCGCGTTTGTGATACAATCACCCAACATCTTCGATTTTTCCTTCGTGACGAATCGTGCGCAAACCATTTCTCCTCGTTGCTTTGCTCCTCGTGCTACCCCTCTCGGCAATCGCACAAATCGAAAACGGTTTTTTTCCCGAGTTCAGTGAACAAGACCAAGCACGGTTCCGAATCACTCTGCCTTCCATGTTGAAGGTAATGTTCGAAGGGGGTGACCGTAGCGGTACTTTCATCGTCATGTTGACAGAAATGCCAGTATTTCCCGGATTCAAAGAGGAATTCGATATTACCCCTGAACAGAGAAGTCAACTTGCCAACGCCGTGAATAATCCGAAATTCATGCAGGAAGAGTTACGGGCATTGAGCGAGAAGGCTACTATGAAGTACATTGCGAATATCGACGAATATCTCGATTATGTACCTACCGAAGAGGAAGAAGCAGAACTTGAGTTGACGTACAGACTAGGTTTTGAACATGTGAACACGGCGGTAGCAGACACGTTTACCCAAGAACAGTTGCAACGGATGAACAACATGGATTTCGCTCTGACGGGTGGACTGCAATCGCTGTTTCTCAACGAAAAACACATGGATGCTCTAGGAATGACCGACGAACAAAAGGCACAGTTCAAAAAGATATATGAGGAAACGAAGCCGGAGCGAGACAAGATGATCGCTTCGTTCGATGCCGACCTTCAAAAGATGATCAAGACCGGCAAGGTCAGCGTCAATGATTTATTCGGTGCCATGTCGAAGTTTCAGTCTCTCGGTTCGGCATTGCGTAAACACCGCTCGGAAGTGCTGACTTCCTCACAACTTGCCAGAGCGAGGGAAATGGCACGATTGCCGAAGTCAATGACACTTCCGGTGTTCAATATGTTACCAACATGGACACCGGGTCCTGATTCGTGGAAGCCGGGCGACCCGCTACCGGCACAACCACCGCCAGCGCAACGAAAGAAGAACTTTCCGCGAGAGGAATATCAGAGTCCGTGACATAAGCAAGGGTGTCTGACTCATCGGGGGACTAACGTCCCCCGCTCTTTAATTATTTTCCTTGCTTACGCGGCGGGCTCTGCCCTCACCCTAGCGACATCCCTGAAGTCAACAGGCTTTTCAACGTGTTCAGGTTAACAACGTCCCAATCGGTCATTTCGCCGTTGACTTCGACCATTCCCTTGGGTGTTTCCAAGTACATCGGTAATTCCGCAAATCGAGGATCGTTCACCAACAAGCGGAACGGCTCTAATCCTAACGTGCCATGTCCAATGTGCGCATGCCGATCCACTCTGCTACCGATTCCCTTGACGCTGTCGTTCAAATGAAACGCCATTAACCTGTCCAGTCCGATGATGTGATCGAATTTCTCGAACGTTTCCGCGTATTCCTTCGGACTGGCAAGCGAATATCCCGCCGCCGTGATGTGGCATGTGTCCACGCACACGCCGAACCTTTTGGGGAAAGTCGATAGTTCGATGATCCGAGCCAAATGTTCAAACTTCCAACCGAGATTCGTTCCTTGTCCCGCCGTAGTTTCCAGCAAGATCATGACCGGCGATGCCGTTTGTTGGAAGAGAATATCGAACGCTTGGGCAATGCGCCGCAAACCGTTTTCTTCGGCATTTGTTGATTCATCTCCCGTCGGACTGCCGGGGTGCATCACGATCCATGGGATTCCCAAGATTGTGGTACGTTCCATTTCGTCGGCAAACGCCGAAATGGACTTTTGGCGCAACTCCTCTTTTCCTGATGCCAAATTGATAAGATACGAGTCGTGTACCATCGGAAAGCGGATATTTCGTTGTTGCAGAGCCTGTTGAAAACGTTCTCCTTCCTTTTCGGTCAGGGGCTTGGCGTGCCATTGCGCACTGTTTTTGGAAAAGAGTTGCACGCAATCGAATCCCGCATCGGCAGCAGCCGACACGGCTTGGTCGTGTCCGCCCGATATGGATTCATGAACGCCAAAATAGGGCATGGAGGTCTATAAACTACTGAATTTAGTTTCCCGAATAGAGCAATAGTGCCGGTTCTGTCAGAGTCGTCTCCGGTTGCAATTCGTCCGTAATCGTCGTAACAGCGTAAGAAGTTCCCACAACCAGCGATTCAGAAGCGTCCGTTGAAACCCCGCCGACAGAACCTACTGAATTGACTTTGGCATCCATTGCTTGGAATGCCGTTTGGCTCGTTGTCGCAACCACCGGAGTCCAATCCGATTCCTTGCTCGCCGCAAATACCGTCGCCTTTTCACTGCTGTTCGTTGCATCGGACACTGGAACGGCTGCGGGAGTTACAGCCGGTTGAATGGATGTTCCTGAGCCCGATGGAGGAAATGTCGTTGCCGGAGTCTGGGGAATAAACGTCCCTGGTGTTTGACCGAGATATGACTCTTGGCTGGAAAAAGTGGCAGGCGGCGGTACCGTTTTCAAATTTTGCGCAAATGGATTCGAAGGTTTTGCGTTATTGCTCCTGCAACCTATCGAAAACACAACTAACGAAAATAGTACAATGATTATTGGAAACTTGTGGGACATCGTTGTAGTCAAGTAAACACAAAATTCAAATATGCGGACGATAACGAATTTCATGAATTTTGTCCAGAGGATTTTGAGGACACATTCATGGGAAAACGCACAGTGGTAGTGTATCCTATAAAATACGGTTGGCAGGGACGAAACGCAATTTGGTAAGAATTTACGAATGTAGCAGAAAAAAGGGGTAGGAACCCACGAACGGGTGGAAAGATTGCGACTCCGGTAGCGATTGGGTACAATGGCTAGAATGTCGCATCTTTTTTCCGCAGACGAGAAAAAGAACCGCCGTCAAGCCGAACCGCTTGCCGCCCGGATACGTCCACAAACACTAGACGAATTCGTCGGACAAGAACACTTTCTCGGCGAAGGAAAATTGTTGCGACGCTTGCTCATGGCTGACCGGCTTGGTTCCGTTCTCTTTCACGGTCCTCCCGGCACGGGAAAAACGACCCTTGCGTACATCCTCGCCCGTGCAAGCCGGAGTACCTTTCGCCAACTCAGTGCCGTTTCCGACGGCGTGAAACAACTCCGTGATGTTCTGACCGAAGCCGAAAACCGTCTTTCGACCAAACAACAGAAAACGTTGCTCTTTATCGACGAAATCCACCGCTTCAACAAGGCACAGCAAGACGTGTTGCTTCCCGAAGTCGAAAATGGAATTGTAACGCTCGTGGGAGCGACGACAGAAAATCCCTATTTTACAATCAACAATGCGCTCATCAGCCGAAGCCGGATTTTTCTTTTTGAACCGCTCACGCAGGAACATATCAAAATGTTGTTACGCCGAGCCACCACGGACAAAGAGCGGGGACTCGGAAAATATGACATTCATTTGCACGAGGATGCACTTGATTTTCTTGCCGACATTTGCGACGGCGATGCCCGACAAGCGATTTCTGCGTTGGAAATCGGCGTGTTGTCAAGCACCGGAGGACTTACGTCCCCCGCTCCTTATGTTGAATTCACAAAGGAATTGGCAGCGGAATCGGTACAACGCAAAGCCGTTGCCTACGACCGGGATGGCGATTCGCATTATGATACGATCAGTGCATTGATTAAGAGTATTCGGGGCAGTGATCCCGATGCGGCAATCTATTGGTTGGCAAAGATGTTGGTCGGCGGCGATGATGTTCGATTCCTTGCCCGGCGTTTGGTGATTCTCGCCAGCGAAGATGTCGGCAATGCTGACCCGCGAGGATTGACACTTGCCGTTGCCACAGCGCAGGCGTGCGAACTGGTCGGACTGCCGGAGTGCCAACTCAACCTAGCGCAGGCGGTGATCTATTTAGCATGTGCGCCGAAATCAAATTCGGCAACGACGGCGATTTTTGAAGCCCGGCAAGACGTCCAAGAGGGACGATTAATTCCCGTGCCGAGGCATTTGCGTGACCCACACAATATGTCGTCCACGCAGAAGACGGAGTACCAATATGCTCACGATTCCCAAGACGGCATTGCCGCTCAGGAGTATCTCGGAGTGGACAGGGAATACTATAAACCAACGCATCGCGGCTTTGAAGCGGAACTGACCCGGCGATTAGAATTCATTAAGGAGCGGCTCCATGAAAGCCGGGAGCGCAAATGAAGCCGGAACGACCGAACCAACCGGAGTAACGGCTAAATGTCCGGCACTTTGATTCCTTGCTTATGCGGCGGGCTCAGTGTTGCAAAGGTCGGCAACCTACCGTTGTAAAAAAGTTTATGAAAGAGGGCAAAATCTCCAAACGACTTGGCAAACTGGGCAAAATATACCGTTCGTTCTGTAACGATTAGAGAGATTATCCTAAATGTGCCGACAATAAGGGATAGTCCGTAATTTCGGCAATGATTTTCGTATGTACCTTTTCGATTCGCTATACATGGCATCCAACGCCCTCAGTGCGAGCCAACTGGGGATTCAAGTTGCCGGACAAAATCTCAATAACGCCGAAGTGCCGGGATACACCCGGTCAGAATTGCGGCTCTCGACCGACACAAGCCGAAACCTCGGAAACGGCATCAACGTCGGAACCGGTGTTACCGTCTCTGGAGTGGTCCAAATCATTGACCAGTATCTTGAAGAACGACTCCGTGCCTCAACAGGCGATGCAATGTCCACGTCCATCCAGCAGAAATACTACACCCAACTTGAAAGCCTGCTTAACGCCACACACAACAACGACTTGAGTCAGTCCATCATCGATTTTTTCAATTCCATCGACGATGTTTTGAACCATCCCGAAGATGTTAGTTACCGCAGAATGGTCATCGAACAAGGGATCGCTCTTGCGGACGACATCAACCGTCTTGCAAATTCCATCGTGGAAATGCAACTGGGAATCAATCAACAACTTGTCAGTTCCTGCGATGAAGTCAATCGGCTCTTGAAGGAAATCGACGACCTCAATTCAGCAATTACGCTTACCGAAAAGAAACAGGGATTTGAAGCCATCGGACTGCGAGACCAGCGGTATGCGGCACTGACTGAATTGTCAAAATACTTGAGCATCAAAACGTCCGAAGACTCCCAGACAGGACAAGTAACAATTTACAGCGGCTCCAACCTTTTACTTTCCACAGGTTTTCGTGCTGAAATTTCGATGGGATACCAAGACCGGAGCATCGAAGGGGGTGTGGCGATGGTGCAATTTTGCATCGGCAAGGAAATGACTCCGCTCGATGTTCGCGGAGGGGTGGTGCAGGGATTATATCAAGCCCATCAAACTATTTTAGGCGGATATCTCGAAAAACTCGATGTCTTTGCCGAACAACTCATCACGGAGTTCAACAAAATTTATACTTCGGGACAAGGTTTGACCGGATACACCAGCCTCACGTCGCTGTACTGCACGGACGATGTTGATTTGCCGATAGGTTCGGCATCGCTCGACTCGTCCGTCGTCAACGGCGGTTTCATCCTTCAAGTTTACGACTCGCGAACCGGTGCGACGATAGACCATTACATAGCCGTCGATGTGGACGATCCGGTGCAGAAGAATCCATTTTCATTGAAAACGCCGCAGGCACCCACCGGCACGACGTTTCAAGATTTAGCCGATGCGGTCAATGCGATTGAAGGATTGACCGCAACGATCAACACTTACGGCGAATTGGAAATTAAGGCGGACGATGGAAATATCGAGTTTGCCTTTGCGCAGGACACCAGTGGAGTGCTCTCTGCTTTGGGTTTGAACACTTTTTTCACAGGTGCCCGGGCAGGGACGATTGGAATCAACCAATCACTTGTGAACGACCCGAGTAAGTTTGCGGTGAGTCAAAGCGGAGTCGGTGCCGACACGGAAAACGGCGTTTTTTTGGCAACGTTGGCAATCACACCGAACAGGGCATTGGAGGGGCAAACGCTCATCAATCGGTACAATGGCATCGTGTCGGAAACGATGATGGCGGCAAGCACGGTAAAGGCGGTGAATACTGCCAATTTGTTGTACCAAGAATCGCTCCAAGCGCAACGTGACTCAATCAGCGGGGTCAATATTGACGAGGAAACGCTGATGATGATGACGTATCAACGAATGTTTCAGGCGAATTCCCGGCTCGTTACGGTCATCGACCAAATGATGACGGTACTGCTGATGATGTAGCATGAGAGAATGTCCTGAATTGACGTGGTTGAAAATGAGGGGTTCTCGTAAAAAAGTTGCTACTGAGGTTGTTTTTGCCAGAAAAATAAGGTTAAAATGAGGCTGTATTTCCTGCCTATGCGCTGTCGAGCTAACGAGTTGACACTGTTTGGCTTACCCCCTATTCCCAGGGATTGATCCAATCCCCCCAGTTGTCGAGATATTGACGATAGACCGGGATCGCTTCGCTTTGTTGTTCGAGCCAGTGCCGCGTATTTTTGACCAGTTGCTGCTCCTCTGCAAGCAACAAACTGCCTGCCAGAACCATTGTCCGAAGAAAAACGAAATACGTATCCAACACGTCGCACCGACAGTAATCGTTGATTTCCGAAATTCTTCCCGCATCGTACATATCTTGCACCATAAAGCCCTGGGTGTCCATTTTTCCCGGTTTTCCAAGCAGACTGGCAGCAAGGTTCAGTCCGCCATTGAACGAAGTGGCACCACTATTCGTCAAAATATGGTACAAGTCAAGATGGTAGCGTGTATTGTAGCGATTGCGGGGCTGATCGAACGTTTTGGTCTCCATCGCAAGCCACTGGGGAATGGAAATACCATAGCGAAAAGCGGCGAGTTCCAGCATCGGAATATCGAATCCACGCCCATTGAAACTGACGAGCGTCGGACGATTGTACGCCACCCAGCCGCGCCAAAATTTACTGCAAATTTCATGAGGGCGAAATGCCGGTTCATCAAGAACGACAACGTCGAGGAGCGAAAAATTTTGCGCAATCTTGGCAACCACAACGGCAACCGGAAATTGAAACGTGTATGGAATGAAATCGGTATTCTTCTGTGCCATGAGTTCGTCCCGATACTTTCGGACAGACTCTTCTACCGGAACTTTGCCGCCGAAGTGAACTTTGGAAATGAGCGCAGGATCGGCGGCACTTTCAATATCGAAAACAAAATAAGCAGGAGGTTCGGACATCGGGAGTGAGTGGGAAAAAGGCAACAGACGACAGCGTATGTACAAACGAAATTTTATACTGCAAACGGGGACAAATTGGACGCTTCTCTCCCGTCATTCCGGCGCAAGCCGGGATCCAGAAGAATAACGTCTCACGACTGGATTCCGACACGGTAAATACCGTCGCCTCCAGACGTGTCGTAAGTTATTAAATCATAATAACTTAGCATTTTCTTTCTTTGATTCGCAAGTAAGTCAGAATCGTGCTAAAAAGTGTAATTGACACTCTATTTTCACCCATCCACTATGACTTACACGCGAAAACAGTTACCAAAGTATTGCCTTCACAGGGCATCAGGCCGGGCTTATGTCCGAATTGGCGGGAAAATGTATTACCTGGGCAGGCACGATTCAGCCGCCAGCCGCAGGGAATATGACCGCATTATAGCCGAATTTATTGCCAATGGAAGGCAATCGCTCTATTCGGCTGATGAACTCACCATTGAGAGCCTAATTCTCCGCTTTCTTGATTACGCTGACCGAGAACTCCAGTACAGCCCGAATGTGACTAATCGAATACGCAGAACACTCCGTCTTCTACACGATCTTTACGGCAAACAGCCCGTCTCGGCATTCAACCCGGCTGCTTTGAAAGTGTTACGGCAAAAGTTCATTGACTGCAAATTTGCCCGAAAGACAGTCAACAGTTATGTCGCCATCATAAAGCAGCTGTTTTACTGGGGCTGTGAGGAGGAAATTGTCCCCGCTGAAGTCGGTGCTGCCTTAAGGATGGTCAGGCATCTCCAAGCCGGCAAGACCTCTGCGCTAGATTATGACCCTATTGAGCCTGTCCTTGACGAAATTGTCGAAAAGACGCTTCCGCATTTGCCGCCGATCATTGCCGACATGGTACGGATTCAACGACTCGTCGGAATGAGACCGCAAGACATCCGCAACATGCGGTATTGTGACATTGACCGAAAAGGCGACATTTGGAAGTATACCGTATTCACTCACAAAACGGAACATCACGGAACAAAGAAAACTAAAAAGCAACGAATCCTACCAATTGGCCCTCGCGCGCAAGCGATTCTTACTCCGTACTTGATTGAAAATAAGCAACTCCAGAAGCGATTCTCTTTTCACCGAAAGATTCGGTACGCTTAAAGAAAGGCTGCGTTGAACACTATCGAAGAAACCTCTCCATCTACAGTTACCACCAGCACTACATTTATTTCCCATATCAATCGATTATTTCAGAATGTATATTGGCTGTACAATAACAAAGTATCGACATCATATTTTATAGGCAACACCGATACTATTAAAAGACATGTGCTATATCAGACATTTTTAGGAACGTCGACGGGTTGGATACAGATACGGTTAAATTCGACAACAATCACTCAAGATGTAAGTAATCGAATTTTTTACATGTCTGTTTTAGTATCTGACCTGCCGTCTGGAGCAGTAGCCGCACCGACGGGTGATGTTGGAGAATTGCATGTGCGATGTTGTTAT
>Ga0082212_10002255_pt1 | contig 28294 bp, 18 predicted proteins | sample TergutNt197P3_FD_71548 | JGI IMG/M metagenome (GOLD analysis project Ga0082212, IMG submission 71548) | Neocapritermes taracua P3 segment gut microbial communities from Petit-Saut dam, French Guiana - Nt197 P3 | ecosystem: Host-associated > Arthropoda: Insects > Digestive system > Gut ...
TCAGACGAGGAAAGCGAGTTTTTGCGAGGGCGGGCTGACAATTCCGCAGGAGAGCGGAATTGGACGGGGGAGCGAATGCGACCCCGCCCGAAGGGCGAGCCACAGGAGGTGGCGAGTCAGCTCTTCGGTCCTGCCCCCCGAGCAAAAACGAAGCCTGACGAAGTATCACGCCAAACTGAGGCGCTACCGGCTTTTACCCCTTGACTCTCCAAGCTCACAGTGCCTAAATTCGGAGGAGAGCATTGTCGCGCTCCAGCCCTACCTCCTCTTTTCAAGGATACCATCATGGCCGTTTCTCTGTGCATACACGGACACTTTTACCAGCCCCCGCGCGAAGATCCCTGGCTCGGCCTTATTCCGGCCGAACCCAGCGCCGCGCCCATGCGTAACTGGAACGAGCGCATCACCCGCGAAAGCTACGCCCCCCTGGCCTGGGCCCGGCGTCTGGATGACCGGGGCAGGATCACGGACCTCGCGAACTGTTATGAGTGGATCAGCTTTAATGCCGGGCCGACCCTGCTGCGCTGGATGCGGCACGCTTTTCCCCGCGTGCTGGATCGCATGGTGGACGGCGACGCCAAATCCAGGGCCCGCTGGGGACACGGCAATGCCCTGGCCCAGGCCTATCACCATCTGATCATGCCTCTGGCCACGGCCGAGGACCGGGCGATTGAAATTCGCTGGGCCATTGACGACTTCCGCTATTATTTCGGACGCGAACCGGAAGGCATGTGGCTGCCCGAGTGCGCGGCGGATCTGCCCACCCTGGAAAGCCTGGCCGAACAGGACATCCGCTTTGTGATTCTGGCTCCGCGCCAGGCCCTGGCCGTGGTGGAAAACGGAGTGGCGGTCCCGGTGGACGAGGGCTCTCTCAAGGTGGGCGAACCCTACCGGGTGGCTTTGCCCTCCGGCAAATCCATCACCGTTGTTTTTTATCAGGGCGGACTTTCCCAGGGCATTGCCTTTGAAGGACTGTTGCGCAACGGAGAAAATTTCTGGCGGCGCATTGCCGGAGAAGCCGACACCCTGGCCCGGCAGGGCCGGGAATCGTCCCTGCTGACCCTGGCCACGGACGGAGAAACTTACGGGCATCACTTTACCTTTGGCGAGATGGCCCTGGCCTATGTGCTGGCCCAGGGCGCGTCCGGACGCGACAACATCCATCTGACCAATCTGCCCGCCTACATTGCCGCTCATCCCCCGGTGCGCGAAGTGCTGATCCGGGAGCCGTCCTCCTGGAGTTGCGTGCATGGAATAGAGCGCTGGCGCAGCGACTGCGGCTGCACTGACGGCGGCCACCCCGGCTGGAACCAGCGCTGGCGCGGCCCCTTGCGTTCCGCTCTGAACATTGCCCGCGACGCGGTGAAACAGCATTTTTTCACGGCCGGGCAGGACTGCTTCAAGGATTCCGGAGCGGCCCTGGCCGCGTATGGAGAAGTGCTGGCAGCGCCGCAAAAAGCCGAATCCTTTGCCGCCGCATGGTTCACGGGCAACGGCGCCGCCCATGACAAGGCCTGGAAATTGCTGGCCATGCAGGAACAGTCTTTGGCCTCTTTTGCCAGTTGCGCCTGGTTTTTTGACGACATTGCCCGCATCGAGCCGGAAAACGCCATGACCTTTGCCTTGAGAGCCCTGGATATCATGCGGGAAACCGGCGGAGCCCACATGCTGGAGTCTTTTGCCGCGGAACTGCAAAAGGCCGAGTCCAACCAGCACGAATACGGGACCGGCAAAGATGTGCTTGAAAGCGACGTGCTGCCCCGTCGTGACGATCCCGCCGCTCTGTGCCTGATGGCCTGGCTGCTTCTCAATTCCGAGAACCGTGGCCCCAGGCCCGGCGCGCCGTCCACCTACGTCTGGCCCGAGGTGTCGGTGGAACTTATCGCCGATACTGAGCAGCCGGACGGCAGCCGGCAGGGCACGGCAATTATCCGGACTTCGCATGAGCGCATGGGCACGCGCTATTCCTGGCGCATTGTCCCGGCGTCGCAGGCCCGCGAACCGGGCAGCGCGTTTATCCCCATGATCGAAGCCGCCATGACTGTCCGGCCCGAAGGCGGCGCGCATGATCAAAGCATCACCCGCAAGGTCGGCGAGTTATCCCAGCCCTTGAGCGACATGCTGCTCTCTGCCTGCCTGGAAAACCGGGAGCGGGCCATGAACCCGGAACTTCAGGCCACGGCCGGGCATGCCGCATCCCTGATCCGGCCTTGGCGGGAGGCACAGCACGATATCCCGCGCCCGGAATTCTGGATCGGGTTCATGCCCTATATGGGCGTTGAATATATGATCAACGACACGCTTTCCCCCGAGCAGCGCACGCAGCTTGAGGCCATCCTTTCCCTGCACCTGCCGGTCAGGGCCAAGGCCCTGACGCAAAACCTGATCCGGCGGCACCTGCTGGACGCCCTGGAAACCCCCGGCCACGGCCGGGATGACCAGACCCTTGCCGGGTGGGCCGGGCGCGTGCGCCGCATCATGCCGGACATGGACTGGTGGGCCGTGCAGAACAGCGTCTGGGAATTGGGCCGGGAAAAGTATCCGGCTTTGGCCGAGGAGCTTGGTTTCGCTTAGAGCGTATCGCCACGAGGGTCTTTTTGCCCCCTGCCTGCGTCAGAAAAGCTTTTTATTGCAGTCGAGTACCATAAGAGTACACTCCCTCCATAAAAAGCTTTTCTTCCTTGACAGAGAACAAAAATTCTCCTCGTGGCGACACGCTCTGGAAATTATTATTCGACGAAGAAACGCGCTTGTGCTATAAACGGATGCCGGAGCGCCGTCCGAGCGCCAAGGCGCGTATACGGACCAATCCCGTTTTTTCAGCACAAGTTTTATGATCATCGCGCAGCAACGCGAAACGGAGAAAGAAGATGACGCAGCAGCACGGGCAACCCTTCGACAGTTCCCTGATTGAACCCTATCTTGCCAAAGTGGCGGGGACGGCAAAAGCCGAAGGGAGCCTGATTTCCATTTTACAAAAAGCGCAGGACGTTTACGGATATCTTTCCCCGGAGCTTATGGAGCACATAGCGCAAAAAACGGGCATCACCGCATCCAAAATACTTGGGGTGGCCACCTTTTACTCCCAGTTCAAATTTGAGCCGGTGGGCAAGCACCTGATCATGCTTTGCCAGGGCACGGCCTGCCATGTAAACGGCTCGCCGGACATCCAGGACGCCATCTGTTCCCACCTTGACATTGCCGAGGGAGAAACCACCAAGGACGGACAGTTCACGCTGAACTCCGTGGCCTGCCTGGGCTGTTGCAGTCTCTCGCCGGTCATGATGATCGACGGCGAGGCGCACGGAAGCCTGACGCCCACAAAAACCGTGAAAATCCTGGATACCATTCGCAAGAGCTAAAACGGAGTGGAATAATGAGGATCGTTATTGGAAAAGGCAGTTGCGGCATGGCCGCCGGCGCCGGAAAAATAGAGGATATTTTCAAGGCTGAAGGTTTTGAGACCAGCACCACAGGCTGTATCGGCATGTGCTATCTTGAGCCTGTCGTGGACATTTACGACACCGACGCTCAGGGAAACACGGTCAAAAAAACCTATGTCAACGTCACCGCCAAAGCCGCTCAGGAAATCATCAATACTTTGCGGAGCGAGGAAAATCAGGCTGAGGAATACCGCCTGCCAAAAGAAGACGCGGCCATTCTGGCCGCTCAACCACGGATCGCCCTGCGCAACTGCGGGATCATCAACCCGGAAAAGATTGAGGAATACACGGCGCGCGGCGGCTATGCCGGGCTGAAAAAGGCCCTGGCGCTCACCCCGGAAGAAATCATCGAGGAAGTGAAGATTTCCGGGCTGGCCGGGCGGGGCGGGGCGGGCTTTCCGGCCTGGTTCAAGTGGAACGCCGCCAAAAACGCCCCTGGCGAAGAAAAGTACATCATTTGCAATGCCGATGAAGGCGACCCCGGCGCTTTCATGGACAGGGCCATCCTTGAGGGCGACCCGCACGCGGTGCTGGAGGGCATGCTGATCGGCGCTTACGCCATGGGCGGCACCCACGGCGTGATTTACGTCCGGGCGGAATACCCGCTGGCCATTGCGCGGCTGAACGTCGCCATTGAGCAGGCCCACGACGCCGGTTACCTGGGGAAAAACATTCTCGGTTCCGGCTTTGACTTTGATCTGCGGATCAAAGCCGGGGCCGGCGCTTTTGTCTGCGGGGAAGAAACCGCCCTGATCGCCTCGTTGGAAGGGGAGCGGGGAATGCCGCGCCTCAAGCCGCCTTTTCCGGCGCAAAAAGGCTTTTGGCAGAAGCCTTCCAACATCAACAACGTGGAAACTTTCGCCAATGTGCCCTGGATTTTCACCCATTCGGGGCAGGAGTTTGCCGACATTGCGAAAAACAGCGGCATTACAGGAGCCCAGGCCACGGGCACCAAGGTGTTCGCCCTTACCGGCAAAATCAAGAAGGGCGGCCTGGTTGAAGTTCCCCTTGGCATGACCATCCGGGACGTTATTTTTACCTTGGGCGGCGGGGTTCCGGGCGGCAAGGCCTTCAAGGCCGTGCAACTTGGCGGACCGTCCGGGGGCTGCGTGCCGGCGGAACTTGCGGACACGATCATCGACTACCAATCCCTGGCCAAAACCGGAGCCATCATGGGCTCGGGCGGCATGGTGGTCATGGACGAGGACACCTGCATGGTGAACATGTCCCAATTCTTCCTGGACTTCACCTGCAAAGAGTCCTGCGGCAAATGCACCCACTGCCGGATCGGGACGAAAAGAATGCTGGAGATCCTGACCCGGATCGTGGATGCCAGGGGCGAGGAAGGGGACATCGAAGCCCTTGAACAGCTTGGAAGCGAAATCAAGGACGGTTCCCTCTGCGGGTTGGGCCAGACCGCGCCCAATCCGGTTCTGACCACCTTGCGCTACTTCAAAAACGAATACATCGACCACATCGTCAACCATAAGTGCACGGCAAAACAGTGCAAAAAGTTTATCCGCTACGAGATAGACGCCAAAGCATGCACGGGTTGCGGGTTGTGCAAAAAGAATTGTCCCACGGGCGCTATTTCCGGCAAAAAGAAACAGCCCCATGTTGTTAACGCGGCTGACTGCATCGCCTGCAAAAAGTGCAAGAATGTCTGTAAGTTTAACGCCGTAACGGTGAGAGATCGCGAATGGACACAATAACGATAAATGGAAAGCAAATAGCGTTTGTGCCTGGGGAAACCGTGCTGGACGCCGCAAAACGGGCCGGAGAGTTTATCCCGACCCTGTGCCACGACGACCGGCTTGAGCCCTATGCCTCCTGCGGGGTGTGCATTGTGGAAGTGGAGGGCTCGCCAAGGCTTGTCCGCGCCTGTTCCACCATCATCGCTCCCGGCCAGAGCATTCTGACCGACAGCCCGCGCGCCCTTGCCACCAGAAAAAGCGCGCTGGCCCTGATGTTGTCCGACCACCGGGGGGACTGCCGTCCGCCCTGCGTGGAAGCCTGCCCGGCAAAAACCGATTGCCAGGGCTATCTCGGCCTGTTGGCCAACGGCGAATACCGGGAAGCGATCATACTCCTCAAGGAACTGCTGCCTCTGCCCGCCAGTATCGGCCGGGTCTGCCCCCACCCCTGCGAAACCGCCTGTCGGCGCAAGCTGGTGGAAGAGCCGATCAGCATCGCGCATATTAAAAGCCACATCGCCGATCATGATTTGCTGAACGACCCCTATGTGCCCGAGGTCGCTCCGGACAGCGGCAAAAAGGTTGCCGTTGTCGGCGGCGGTCCGGGAGGTCTCACGGCGGCGTATTTCCTGCGCAGGCACGGCCATGCCGTGGATGTGCTGGACATGATGCCTGAAATGGGCGGAATGCTGCGCTACGGAATCCCGGAATACCGGCTGCCCAAGAAAGTGCTGGCAGATGAAATCGCCTTGATGGCCCGGATGGGCATACAGATGAAAAACCAGGTCCGGCTGGGCCAGGATTTTACCCTGGAAAAACTTGCGGCGGACTACGACGCGGTGGTTTTGGCCGTCGGGGCCTGGAAGTCCACGCCCATGGGGATTCCCGGCGAGGATTTGCAGGGCTTTGAGGGCGGCATCGACTTTTTGCGCCGCGTCCACTTTGAACAGATTGATCTGACCGGAAAAAAAGTGGCTGTCGTGGGCGGCGGCAACACCGCCATGGACGCCTGCCGCACGGCCGTGCGTCTGAATGCCGCGCAGGTGTTCAACATTTACCGCAGAACCAAGGCGGAAATGCCCGCCGACGCCTTTGAGCTTGAAGAAGCGATCGATGAAGGCGTCATTTTCAAATACCTGGTCAATCCCCTGGAGATTGCCGGAGAAAACGGCGCGGTGAAGCGGATCAAGCTGCAAAAGATGCGCCTGGGCGATCCTGACGCCAGCGGCAGACGCTCCCCGGTTCCGATTGAAGGCGACGTTGAGATCGTGGATGTGGATCTCGTGCTCATGGCCATTGGCCAGCAAAACGACAATACCGGCCTGGAGGGTCTGACCCTGACCAAGCGCGCCACCATTGCCGCTGACGAGACCACGTATCGGACCAACATCGAAAAGGTCTTTGCCGTTGGCGACGCCATCAACAGGGGCGCGGGCATTGCCATTACCGCCATTGGCGAGGCGCACAAGGCCGCCGATGTCATTGATTCTTTCCTGCGCGGGGCCATAATTCCCTATCGCGCGCCTGTTCTGGTCACGCGCAAGGATGTGACCGAAGCCGACTTCACGGACCGGGAAAAACTGCCCAGAGCCAAAATGCCCCATCGCCCGGCAATCGAGCGGAAAAAGGACTTTTTGGAAGTGAACCTCGGCTATTCGGCGCAAGCAGCGCAGGCTGAATCGTCCCGCTGCCTGGAATGCGGCTGCCTGGATTATTTTGAGTGCAAGCTGCTGGACTACGCCAACCGTTACGAGGTCAAGCCCGTGTATGCGGGAGAGGCCCGCAAGTACGTTTCTTCGGACGAGCATCCGTACATTCTGCGCAATATGGAAAAGTGCGTCCTGTGCGGGCTGTGCGTGCGCTTCTGTGAGGAAGTCGTGGGCGCAGCGGCGCTCGGGCTGGCCGGTCGCGGCTTCGGGACCACGGTGGTTCCTGAAATGCGCCGCCCGCTCAAGGACACAACCTGCGTTTCCTGCGGCATGTGCGTCGCCCTTTGCCCGACCGGGGCGCTGCTGGAAAAAACGCCCTTCAAGCCTGTGCCCGTAAAGGAAACCGTTACCGAGACCGTCTGCGAGTTGTGCGAAGTGCGCTGCAAGGTCATGAAGGCGACAAAGGGAACCTTGCATATACGCAATCTTCCCGTGGAGGGCGGCCTCTTGTGCGAAAAGGGACGCTTTGATCTGTTGAGCGGCGACAAGAGCAAGCTTGAGACGCCGCCGGAGTGGTTGGTGAAAGCAAACCGTCGTAAAAAGCCTTCACAGGCATAACATGCGCCATGACCCACGCCACCCTGGAAAATAAAGCCCATGCCGTTACCGGCGCGTTCGGCTTTTCGGGCCGGTACGTCGCGCACAGGCTCTTGGAGCAGGGTAAACGGGTGATCAACCTGACCGGCGCCCCGGCCCGGCCGGATCCCTTTGCCGGTCAGGTTGAAACGCGTCCGTTCCTTTTCCACGATGTCACGGCCATGACCGAAGCGCTCCGGGATGTGGCCGTGCTGTACAATACCTATTGGGTCCGCTTCAACCACGCGGACTTTTCTCATGCCAAAGCCGTGCGCAACACGCTGGTGCTGTTCGAGGCCGCCAAGGCCGCCGGGGTCGAGCGCATCGTGCACATCAGCATTACCAACGCGGACCCGGCTTCGCCCCTGGAATATTTCAGCGCCAAGGGCCAGTTGGAAAAAGCCCTGAAGTCCTTCGGGGTCAGCCATGCCGTTGTGCGCCCGGCCGTCCTGTTCGGCCCCGAAGACATTCTGATCAACAACACTGCCTGGGCTTTGCGCCGTTTTCCCGTGTTCTGCCTGTTCGGTGACGGCTCCTATCATGTGCGGCCCATCCATGTGGACGATCTGGCCGCCATCATGGTCGAGCAGGGCGGGCACAGGGAAAATGCCCTGATCAATGCCCTGGGGCCGGAAGATTTCACCTGGCGCGAGTTGGTCAGCATGCTGGCCGACGTTCTGGGCAAACGCCCCCGCGTAATCGAATGCTCCCCCACAATGGCTTGGCGGCTGGCCTGGCTCATGGGCAAACTGGTGGGCGACGTGCTTGTCACCCAGGAAGAGATCGCCGGTCTGATGGCCGATCTGCTGCATGTTCCCGGCGCCGCTCCCACCGGAAGCACCCGCTTGTCCGACTGGGCAAGGGACAACCGCGATACGCTCGGGGCCGTATATCACAGCGAACTGGACCGACGGAACATCCGGGGCCGGACGCGATAGCCATGAGCGGCGGCCCGGACGCGTCCCTTGCTTCTTGCCTAGATAACGAGGTTCTTGCTGCTTTCTCGGATAACGAGGCTCTTGCTGCTTTCCCAGATAACGAGGCCCTTGCCTCTGGCCCGGCCCAGGCCCGGCTCATGGTCTGGCTGGGGCATCCCTATTTCCACGCGGCCATGCGGCATTTCGGCTGGCGGGTGATCTACCGGCCCTGCCCGCCGGGCACGGTTCTGTCCTGGGACGATATCCTTTCCCTGACCAACGGCCGGATCCCTGACGCGGTGGTGGCCGCGGACTTCAGTGGTCCTCCCTTTCTGCTGGGCACGGAGAATTTCCCCTGTCTGACCGTGTTCTATTCCGTGGATACCCATATCCACTCCTGGCATCCCGCCTATGCCCAGGGCTTTGATCTGTGTCTGGTCAGCCTGCCCGACCATGTGCGGGATTTTTATACCGGCAGGCTCAGGCCGGAGTGGATTATATGGTCGCCGCCCTATGCGCCGGACAAAACTGAGCATTACCGGGATTTGGCGCATATTGACAAAGAGTGGGACCTGCTGTTTGTCGGCACCGTGAACCCGGATCTGAATCCGGTGCGCTGTTCTTTTTTGACCGAAGCGAAAAAATACCTCCCCGGCCTGCACATAACCACGGGCGATTTTGACGCGCTGTTCCCCAAGGCTAGGCTGGTGCTCAATGAATGCACACGGGGAGAACTGAACTTTCGCATATTCGAGGCCCTGGGCTCTGGCGCGTGCCTGCTCACGCCGGATATCGGCCCGGCCCTTACGGACCTGTTCACGGACGGCAAGGAACTGGCGCTGTACCCCGCTTACAATGTGCAAGCCCTGGTCGAACGCGCCGAAGCCCTGCTGCGGGATGATGCCAGGCGCGCGGCCATAGCCGCGGCCGGGCTGGCCGCTGTTGACGCCGGGCACAGGGCCAGCCATCGCGCCCTGGCCCTGGCCTCCCGCCTGCACGATCTGGCCGCCTCGGGAACCGGTGCGGCCATGATCGCGGCCCGTCAGCGCATGGCCGGGGAAATCTTCAGGACCGTCCTGCGCCCGCTCTATCTGCACCATGCGGAAAGCATCGGCATTGAAGCCCTGCGTGTGGCTTATTTGAAGGCGGCCACGGCAAAGATAGTTGTTTAGTCCGTGGTCATCATGGGACCCATCATGGGGTGCCGCATCATGGGGCGACCCGTCACGGGGTGTTGTTCCACGGGGAGCCCCAGTACGGGGTGCCATGCCATGTCGCCACCCATGCCGCCCGGCATAGGCCCCATGACGGGATGTCCCCAGGTGGGAATGCCCTCTTTTTCGAGCTTTTGCTGAAAAGCGAACTGGGCCATGAGAAGCTTTTCCAGTGTGGCGCCCATGTCCTTGGCCGTGGCCGCGACGGCCTTTTCGTCGGGGTTGGGCATATTCTGCAGGGCATTCAGCTCATGGCGCTTGGCCTGCATTGTCTCTCTGAGGGAGAGGATGGTCCGGCCCTCGGTGAGCCAAGTTTTACGCGCGATCTCCTGTTTGTCGGCGGGCAGAGCGTTCATCCAGCCAGGCAGGCCGGGGGCATAGGTCGGCTGAGGCTGCGCGTCCGGTTTGGCGGCGTTTTCGGCGGCCATGGCCGTAAACCCAATGAGGAAAGCTAAAGAGATGCCGATGAAGCTCAAGAGAATACGGGAAGTTTTGTTCATTTTGTCACACTCCTGATGAAAAGGTTGAAAGTAGCAATGGTAGCCATCTCAAGATGTATTTACTATTATAGTAGTCTCTATTTTACGAAAAGAGTCAACAGAAAAATACCGCCTGCCGCGAACAAAAAATAAGGAGAGCCACCCCCATGCCCGACAAAACCCGTTGCGCCTGGTCAATCAAGAGCGATCTTGAGCGCGTGTACCACGATACGGAGTGGGGCGTGCCCCGAAAGGACGATGCGGGGCAGTTCGAGTTCCTGCTCCTGGAGTCAGCCCAGGCCGGTCTTTCCTGGCTGACCATTTTACGCAAACGCGAGGGATATCGCCGCGCCTTTGCCGGTTTTAATCCCGAAGCGGTCGCCGCGTTCACGGAAAAAGATGTGCTCCGCCTGCTCGCGGACGCATCCATTGTGCGCAATAGAAAAAAGATCGAGAGCGCCATTGCCAATGCCCGCATATTCCTGGATCTTGCGGCTAAACACGGCAATTTTTCCCAGTATATGTGGAGCTTTGTGGACGGCAGGCCCATTGTGAACGCCTGGAGCGAAATGGCGCAAATCCCGGCCACAACGCCGCTTTCCGATACTATTGCCAAGGAATTCAAGCGCCTGGGCTTCAAATTCCTCGGTTCCACCGTCCTCTATGCGCACATGCAGGCCACGGGCATGGTCAACGATCACCTCACAAGCTGTTTCCGGTACAAAGAATGTTGTATTGATTGAGGCGCTGCCCGCTGCGCACAAAGTTTGCCTTACGTCCCCATTTCATATAAGGAATCGGAATTCCGGCCGGGAGCGGTAGCGCCTCAGTTTGGCGTGATACTTCGTCAGGCTTGCTTTGTGCTCCGGGGCAGGACCAAAAGAGTCCAGCCCCATCGCCCAAAGCCGCGCCTTCCTCGTCTGACCCCAAACTGAGACACTGCCAGTGTCTCGCAAATTTTACCTCCGTGAGCCTGTATATGTCCGATACAGCCGTTGCCAGAATTCTTGAACATGCCGAAGCCGGCGCGGAGTTGCGCCGCCGCTTCTTTGCCCGGCAGGCGTCGTTGGTGGCCAATGTGGCGTTGCGCATGGCCGTCACCCTGGCCAAAGGGAACAAGCTCCTCTTCTGCGGCAACGGCGGAAGCGCCGCGGACGCGCAGCACCTGGCCGCCGAGTTCGTCAACCGCTTCATCATGGACCGGCCGCCGCTGCCCGCCATTGCCCTGTCCACCGACACCTCGATCCTGACAGCCATAGGCAATGATTTCGGCTTTGATCTGGTGTTCTCCAAACAGGTACAGGCCCTCGGCAATCCGGGCGACATGCTCGTTGCCCTGTCCACTTCCGGGAACAGCAAAAACGTGCTCAGGGCCGTGGAAGCGGCGCGCGAGCGTTCGCTCACGATTCTCGGGCTCACGGGAGGCACGGGCGGGAGCATGGCTTCCCTGTGCGACCTGCTTATTAGCGTGGACAATGACCACACCCCGCTGATCCAGGAAATACATATCACGGTCGGGCATTTGCTTTGCGGTCTGACTGATTATTATCTTTTTGAGAACGTTGCCGAGCTCGCGCCTTATCTGAACGGCACGCCGCTTCCGGCTGTTAACCCCTTGTGATAAGGTTTTTGTCATGCCCATTTACGAATACAGATGCCCCAAGTGCTCCGCCGAGTTTGAAGAACTGGTCTTTGGCGACGACATTCCCGAATGCCCCACGTGCGGCTGTCCCAAATCCGAGCGCCTGCTTTCCTGCGCCTGTCTGCATATGCCCGCGCCCTCCCGCGTGGGCCAGACCATGACCTACCCTTCAAGCGGCGGCAGAAGCGGCTGCGGCGGCTGTACCGCCTCCAGTTGCGCCGGGTGTAAGTGAGCGGCCAGGGAACAGTATGACAACCACATTTACCATTGCCACACGCGGCAGCAGGCTGGCCCTGTGGCAGGCCGAGCACATCAAGGCCCTGCTGGAAAAGCGGCACAACATCCGGGTGGAACTGCTGGTCCTGAAGACCAAAGGGGACATCATCCTGGACGTGCCTCTGTCCAAGGTTGGCGGCAAGGGCCTGTTCGTCAAGGAAATCGAAGAGGCATTGCTGGACGGCCGGGCGGATCTGGCCGTGCACTCCATGAAGGACGTGCCCATGGAACTTCCCGAGGGTCTGGTGCTGGGCGCGGTGCCGGAACGGGAAAACCCGGCCGACCTTTTGCTCAGCATGCGCTATGCAAGCCTCGACGCTTTGCCGAAAGGGGCGCGCGTGGGCACGAGCAGTTTACGCCGCCAGGCCCAGCTTCTGGCCCTGCGGCCGGATCTTGAGGTGCTCTCTCTGCGCGGCAACGTGGACACGCGCATCCGCAAGCTCAGTGAGGGCGAGTTCGACGCCATTATCATGGCTGCCGCGGGCATGAAGCGTCTGGACATTACCGTGCCGCACATGCTCCCCCTGGAACCGCCCGCGTTTCTCCCGGCGGCCGGACAAGGAGCGCTGGGCATCGAGTTCAAGGCGGACAGAAAGGATGTCGCGGACCGGCTGGCTTTTCTCAATCACCCGGAAACCTTTGTCCGGGTGGAGGCTGAACGCGCTTTTCTGACCGGGCTGGAAGGCGGCTGCCAGGTACCCATAGCCGCCTATGCTGTTTTGAGCCGCTCCGGCGGCTCGGGCGAGATTGTTCCGGGCGCGGAGCTTGTTCTGGAAGGGTTGGTGGCGGATGTACATGGCCGGACCATCATCCGCAGGACGCTGCGCGGCGAGCCTTCGGGGGCGCGGGCTTTGGGCCTGGCCCTGGCTGAGGAAATCAAAAATGCGGGCGGCGCGGCCATCCTGCGCGAGCTTTACGGAGCGGACAAGGCATGAGTGTGAAAAAATCCCTTGTAGCGGGGAAGCTGCGCGCGACCTGCCCGCCCGAGCGCATCCCCTATGCCGACAGCAACGGCATTTCCAAAAACGGCAAACGCCACACGCCGCAAAAAAGGGCTCTTGACGCCCTGGAGCTTGGCCTGCACATCACGGCCAAAGGCTTCAATATCTACCTGGCGGGCGAGGCTGACCTCGGCCGCAGCTTTCTGCTGCGCGATGTGCTGACGCCGCGCGCCAAAAAAGGCGCGACCCCGTCGGATCTCATTTACGTCTTCAATTTTGACAACCGTGACGCGCCAGTGCTGATCAGCCTGCCGCCCGGCCAGGGCCGCAAGCTGAAAAGCGCTTTGTCCAAGGCCTATACGCGGATCCAGAAAGACGTGCTCCAGCGCCTGGAAGGCAGTTCTTACACCCGGCGGCGCAGTTCGCTCATGGACACCTTTCAGAACCGGCGCGAACAGTTATTCAAGCAGATGAACAAACTGGCCGGAACCAAGGGCTTCAATCTCGGTCTGGACGATGCCGGGAGCATGACCCTGTATCCGCTGGTCGAGGGCAGACGCCTGAGCGAGCAGGATTTTGAAAGTCTTGAAGAGGGCCTGCGCACTGAACTCAAGATGAAGGGCGACAGCCTGATGGAGCCCATTGGCGGCTATTTGCGCAAACTGGCCAAAGCCGAGCAGGAGTTGCAGAAGCAGGAGCGTTCCCTGGAGCGGGAAGTGGTGGACGATGTTCTGAAAGCCACACTTGATCCGCTTATCGAAAAGTTTACCACTACGGACAAAACCACGCCCCTGGCCCGTTTTTTCCAGAGCTTGCGCAATGACACTCTGGATAACCCGGACGCGCTCATGCCGCCGGACCCGCAAGGCGCGCCGGGCGCTCCGGCCCCGCGTCCGGTCCAGGGCGGGCTTTTCCCGCACGAGGGCTGCCTGCCCGAAGATCTGGCCGGGCGCTACGACATCAACCTCTTTGTGGACAACGCGCACACCTCGGGCGCGCCCATTATCTTTGAAGACCACCCCACGCTCTCCAACCTGATGGGAACCATAGAGCGCGAAGCGGAACTGGGCACGCTGGTCACGGACTTCACCCTGATCAAATCCGGCAGCATCCATCGGGCCAACGGCGGATACCTGGTGCTGCACATGGATGACGTGCTGCAACACCCCAATGCCTGGGAAGCGCTCCTGCGCGCCCTGCGCGCCTCCCGCTCGCAGGTTGAGGACGCCGGAGAGGAGGACGGCAGCAAGGCCAAGGGGCTGCGCCCGGAACCGGTGCCCCTGTCGCTGAAGGTGATCCTGGTGGGCAAGGAGGATCTGTACGAGATTCTGCTCCTGGCCGATGACCGTTTCAGCAAGCTGTTCAAAATCAAGGCCCATCTCACCGAGCACATGCAGCGCGATCAAGCGGGACTGCGCGTGTACCTCGCGCACATCAAGCGCATCATTGACGACGACGGCCTGCTGCCCTTTGACCGCGAGGCCCTGGCCGCGCTTGTGGATTTTGGTTCGCGCCTTATCGAGGACCAGCAAAAGCTCTCGCTCAAATACCCGCGTCTGCGCGAAATCATGGTCGAAGCCTCGGCCTGCGCGTCCATGAACGGCAAAACCCTGGTCACCAGGGAAATTTTCAGCCAGGCCATGCAGGCGCGCACCTTCCGTTCCAATCTGATGGAAGAGGCCTTCATGGAGGAATACGACCGCGGCATCATCAAGGTGTCCACACAAGGCACGGCCGTGGGTAAAATCAACGGGCTGGCCGTGACCTGTTATGGCGATTTCGAATTCGGTCTGCCGCACCAGATATCCTGCACCGTGGGCGCGGGAAGCGGCGGGATTATCGACCTTGAGCGCGACGCCAAGCTCGGCGGCCCCATTCACACCAAAGCCATGATGATTCTCAAAAGCTACCTGGTCGGGGCCTTTGCCCACAACAAGCCCCTGGTGCTGACCGGAAGCCTCGGCTTTGAGCAGAACTACGCGGGCATTGAAGGCGATTCCGCCTCGGGCGCGGAACTGGCCGCGCTCCTCTCCGCCCTGTCCCAAGTGCCGGTGCGCCTGGACCTGGCCTTTACCGGGGCCGTGGGCCAGGACGGACAGATCATGGCCGTGGGCGGCGTCACCAGCAAGATTGAGGGATTTTTTGAAGTCTGCAAACGCCACGGCCTGACCGGAACCCAGGGCGTCATTCTGCCGGGCGACAACATCGCCCACGTGCTCTTGCGCGACGAGGTTATCGCGGCCGTGCGCGCCGGGCGCTTTCATGTTTTTGCCGTGCGGCACATTACCGAAGCCCTGGAGATACTCACAGGCCTGCCCTCGGGGCGCAGACGCAAGGACGGCGCCTATCCCAAAGGCTCGCTGTACCGGCTGGTGGATGAACGGCTGAGGGAATTGGCTAAATTATCCAGGCACACCGGACGCTTTTAGATGGTGTCGTCACGAGGAAGATTTTTGTTCTCTGCCAAGGAAGAAAATTTTTTTTATGAAGGGAGTGTACTCTTATGGTACTCGACCGGAATAAAAAGCTTTTCTGACGCAGGCAGAGGGCAAAAAGACCCTCGTGACGACACCATCTAGTCCGTCAACCCGACCAGATCATAAGTCGAGGACTCGGTGATGTCGGCCTCCACCATCGCGCCCGGCGCAACGCCGGGGCCGCTGACATAGGTGATGCCGTCGCTTTCCGGCGCTTGAAACCAGGTTCGCCCCACATGCAGGCCCGGCCACTCCGGGTGCGCGGCATCCACCAGCACCTGCTGCCGCGTGCCCGCATAGTCTTCCAGAATCTCCGCACTGATTTCCGCCTGCAAGGCCATGAGCAGATCCCGTCTGCGCTCTTTTTCCGCCTCGGGAATCTGGTCCGGCAGGCTTGCCGCGGGCGTGCCTTCCTCGGCCTGATAAGCAAACACCCCGAGGTGATGGAAGCGGGTGTCCTGAATAAACCGGGCCAGTTCGTCCACATCTTCCGGTCTTTCACCGGGAAAACCGGCGATAAGGCTGGTGCGCAGGGCCGCATTCGGGAAAACGTCCCGGATGCGGTCAACAGCTTCTCTTGGATTCCCGGCAAAAGGGCGGCCCATGCGCTTGAGCACGGATGCGGCCGCATGCTGGAGCGGCACGTCAAAATAGGGCACAAAAGGCGGCCCCGCGGCCTGGAGATAGGCCAGAAGTTCCCGGCTCAGGCCGGAAGGGTACAGGTACATGAGGCGCAGGCGCATGAGGCCCGGCAAGGACAGAAGTTGATCCAGCAGAGCGGGGAGGTTCTGTTTGGGCTTAAGGTCCGAGCCCCAGGCCGTGAGATCCTGGGCCACCAACGCCAGTTCCTTGACTCCTTGTTCGAGCAGCAGAGAAGCTTCCTGCTTCAAGGCGGCCGCGGACGTGCTCACCAGCGGGCCCCGTATGGAAGGAATGGTGCAGAAGGCGCAGGCGTGGCGGCATCCGTCGCTGATTTTCAGCCAGGCGTAGGAAGGCCCGGTGGACAGGAGGCGCGCTCCCGCCTGGGGAGGAACCGGGGCCGGAACCTGTCCGCGACATGTCAGAAATTGGGCCAGCGCCTCGCGCAGGCTGCGTCCCCAGGCGTCCAGGCAGCGGGTATGCAGAAACAGATCCACCTCGGGCAGGTCCGGGGCGAGCGCTTCAATGCCGTAGCGGCCGATCAGGCAACCGGCCACGGCCAGCAGCGGACGTTTTTTCGCGGGCAGGGCCTGGATGCGGTCAATGGCGTCCACGACCGCGCGCACGCTTTCCTGAATGGCCGGGGCAATAAAACCGCAGGTATTGATGAACACGCAGTCGGCGTGTTCAAGGGCATCCACCGGGCGGATGGGGCCGAATACGCTGAGTTCGGCCAGGGCGCGTTCCGTGTCCACCCGGTTTTTCGGGCAGCCGAGGCTGATGGAGTAGAGTTTGAGCATGAGAGGCGGTATGTACCTTGCGGCGCGGTATTAGGCAAGGCGCAAGAGCTGTCAGAAAAAGCCCTAAAAAAGTATTTGGAAATATATGGACTTATCATTTATGATGGCTCAACGTGAGAGTCGCGCGAGGAAAGAGAATGTTCGCGCGGCGGGCGGCGCGACCTGTTCTTCAGGAGGTTATTGTGGATTTGCAAAACATCATCGGGTACAGGATAGAGCGGTCTTCTCGTTTTCGTGTGGCTTTTGTAGGGCAGGGGCCTGCCCTGGATGCTTTTGCGCGTATCGCGGCCCAGGATGATTTTCCCCGCGCCTTTCCCCGGGCGAAAATAGTCGGCTGGGCGCCCACGCCCGGTTCTCTGCCGGAGAAGAGCAGCCTGAGCGGCCCGGATATTCTTTTACGGCGTCCCTTGTTTGCCGATGTGGCCGATCTTTTTTCCACCTATCCGGGTCTGCACCTGGTGGTTGATCTCACGCCTGATTCGCGCCACATGCGGAGCATACGCGCCCATGCCCCGGTAACCGTGTCTCTGTGCACCGCTGAAACCCTGCTGCGTCTCTGCGCCGCTGTGGAAGACGGCAGGCTGGCCCTGAGCGGCGGGGAAAACCTGCGTAAAGCGCAAAAACTTTTCGCTCTGCTGGTTGATCAACTGGACGGCGACATTCTGATTCTTGACCATGACGGAACTATCCTGGATATCAACCAGCATGCCGCCGAGGACCGGGGCATGTCCAGAAGCCAGATTATCGGCAGGCATTGCGCTGATCCGGATATCCCCATGCATTTCTGCCAGGGCGGCGCGCCGGAATGTCCCTTTCAGTCGGCCAAAAACTCCGGCCGGGAGTCCGTGCATACCTTTTCCGAGGTCATGCCTTCGGGCAGGATGCGCTATATCCAGGCCTCCTGTTTTCCCGTGCTTGACGCGCTGGGCGCGTCATCGCAGTATCTGTACATCAGGCGGGACGTTACAGAGCGGCAGCACCTGGAACAGCGCCTGCAACAAACGGAAAAAATGGCTGCCATCGGTGAACTGTCCACCTATATGGCGCACGAAATACGCAATCCGCTCTTTTCCATCGGCGGTTTTGCCAATGCCCTTTTGCGCAATCCCTCGCTCAATGATCTGGCCAGGGAAAAGGCCCGCATCATTTATGACGAGTCGCGGCGTCTGGATGTGATCCTGACCAACATTCTCAACTTTGCCCGTCCCACTGCGCAGACTATGGGCGAGTTTGATCCGGAAGCCGTGGCCCGTCAGACCATAGAACTCATGACCATTGGCAGCGGCGAGCGCGGCATCGCGGTTGTGCTGGATATCGCGCCGCACCTGCCCAAGGCCAGCGGCAACGCGGAAAACCTGAAACAGTGCCTGATCAACCTGGTCAAGAACGCCCTGGAAGCCATGCCGGACGGCGGCACGCTCACCTTGCGCGCGGCCCGGAGCGACAGCTACGTGCGGATTGATGTTGAGGACACGGGGCGCGGCATCCCCGTTGACTTGCAGGACAAAATTTTCAGCCCTTTTTTTACCACCAAGAACAAGGGATCAGGCCTGGGCCTGGCCATGACGCGCAAGGTTATTGAAGAAATGGGCGGCAAAGTCTCGTTTGAGAGCGCTGAAGGCAAAGGCTCCCGCGTTTCCCTGTTCGTGCCCGTGGCCCTGGCTGTTGAAAAAGACGCGGACGCCCCGGCGGACACCCAGAGCACCCCGCAATAAGGACAAGGCATGATTGCTGACCCGGCTACTTCCATTGTGCTGGCCACACGCAACCAGGGCAAGGTGCGCGAGTTGGCCGCCCTGCTGGCTCCCTTCAAGCTGACGGTTCTGGGACTGGAGGCCTTCCCGCACATCCGGGACATAGAAGAAACCGGCGTGACCTTTGCGGAGAACGCCCTGGTTAAGGCCTCGGCGGTCAGCCTCGGCACGGGTCTGGTTGCTGTTGCTGACGATTCGGGCCTGGCCGTGGACTTTCTTGGCGGCGTTCCCGGCGTCTACTCGGCCCGCTACAGCGAGACGCCGGAATGCCCGGCAACGGATGAAGGCAATGTGCGTAAACTGTTGGCGGCGCTGGCGGGCGTTCCCCAGGCGGAACGGACGGCCCGTTTTCACTGTTGCATGGCCGCCTGTGCGCCCGGTGGGGAGAGCATCATTGCCGAAGGCGTCTGGGAGGGCCTGATCGCCCTGGCTCCTTCGGGCACTGGCGGCTTTGGCTATGACCCGGTATTTTTTGACCCGGAAAAGGGCAAAACCGCGGCTGCAATGCGTCCGGAAGAAAAGAACAGCCGCAGCCACCGGGCCAGGGCCGTGGCCGCCTTGCTGCTCAAGTGGCCCGCTTTTCAGCAAAAAACGCTACTTGCGTCCGGATAACTGCTCCACCAGCACACCCAACTCCCGCGCCTCCGGCTCAAGGCTGCGCGTAACGGCCGCGCTCTCGTCCATAACTTCGTCAACCGCGATGCTGATTTGGCGCAAACGCTCCACCGTGCCCGCGACCTGTTCGCTGGTGGCGGCCTGTTCACGGCACAGCGCGGCAATTTCATGGATCTGTTCGTTCATGGTCTTAACCAGGTTCACGATGTCGGAAAGCGCTTCCTGGGCGCTCTGTCCAAGGGCAACCGTGGTATTGACCGTTTCCGCCGTGCGGGCCACGCCCTGGGCGCTGACGCGCATGCTGGTGCGAATGCCGTTCACGGATTCTTCCACCTGTTTGGTGGCGGCCACTGTTTTTTCCGCCAGTTTGCGCACTTCATCGGCCACCACGGCAAAGCCCCGCCCGGCTTCACCGGCCCTGGCCGCTTCAATGGCCGCGTTCAGGGCCAGCAGGTTGGTCTGGTCGGCAATGTCGTTAATCATGCCCAGGATGCTGCCTATACCTGCGGTTTGTTTACCTAAATCGTCGATTTGCTCGGCCAGGGCCTCGGTCTCCTGGTGGATGGTTGCAACGGCCTCAATGGTGCTATTGACAATGTTCGCCCCTTCCCCGGCCCGTGTCCGGCTGCGTTCCGTGAACTCGGCCGCGCCGGCCGCGTTGTCTGACACGCGCACAATCGAATCGGACATGCCGGAAATGGCGACAACGGTCTCGCCCATGAGTTGGTTCTGTTCCCTGGTTTCACGTCCGGCCAGGGAGATTTTTTCGCTGAGCGCCTGCGAAGTGTCCTGCAGCTTCCGCGACACCGCGTCCACCCGTTCAGCCGCTTCCAGCATGGATGTATGCTCCGCCTCCAAGGCCTCCCGCGAACGCTCGGCCTGTTCCGTGGCTTCCCTGGCTTTTTCCGCTTCCTGCCGGGCCGCCAGGCTTTGTTCTTCGGCCTGTTTCATGCTGGACAGCAAGGAATCCAGCATGGAGCGCAGGGCGGCCTGCAACTCTTTAAGCTCCGCCACAAATCCTCTTTCATCGACCACGGCCGCATAGCGGCCTCCGGCCACTTCCTGCGCATAGGCAGCGATGCGGCGCAGGGGGGAAGAAACACTTCCCGCGGTGTAGAAGACCAGGCCGATCAGCACCATAAGCGCGGTAAAACTGATGCCAAGCTGGATCATAAGGTTGCGGTTCGAGTCGGCCATAACCTTGTCCAAAGGCAGAGCCACCACGAAAAACCAGGGCGCGGCAAAGGAGCGCAGTTCAACCGGCGTGAAAAACAACAGGGCGGCGGCGCCGTCGGCAGTGGTTCCGGTATCGGTGAAGGCTTTGCCTTCGCGTATTTTCCGCAGCACCTCGGCCGAAACCTGGGGCAGATCCGCGCTGTCAGCCTTGCCGTTGTTGTCGCGGGAAGAAGCGATAATCGCTCCCTGATCGGATATCAGCATGGCATACCCGGTTTCATACGGGGTGATCTTGCTGATCAGGCCGTGAATGAATTCCAGTTCAATATCAATACCCGCAACACCGAGTATCCTGCTCCCGTCCATAATGGGAGCGGTCAACGAGGTCATCAGGGTTTTGTTTTCCGTATCCATGTCCCTGTAAGGCGGAATGATGACCAGTCTACGCGCCTGCTTGGGCAGGACATAGTACGGCTCATCATCATAATGCTCGGACGGGTCATATTCCACGTCCTTCCCTTTCCGGAGCCAGTAGACGTTGGCCCTGCCCTGGCTGTTGCCGAGCTCTTCATTGTCAATAAAATCCGCGTCTTTCCCGTCAAAAGCATTGGCTTCCCATAAAGCCCAGGCGCCGAAATAGTCTTCGGACGAGAGCGTGACGCCCCTGACCACCTGCCGCATGGCTTCACGGCCGGAACCTTCCAGGTGGCGCAGTTCATTCAGAGAATAGGCCAGGGAAAGGACAGACGCTTCAGCATGGCGCAGACTGTCAAAAATGCGCCCGGACTGTTCCAGGGCGATGCTGTCGGCTTCCCTGAAGGCCAGGGTTCTGGCCTGCCTGTCCGCATAGCGGTAGGCAAAGAAGGTCATCAGGGTCAAGGCCAGAACAATGGCCGGAATCAGATATACCAACAGACGGGTTTTTATTTTCATCAGCATAGGGGTGTCTCCGAAATCCGGGCTGGGGCGGCAAATCCTTACGGAGCGGTGCAACCCTGTTGCACTGCTTTGGATTTATGATGGTAATGCGTTCCGCATACTTCCGGTTTTATAATTGATGGTGCTGAAAAAGGCAAATAGAACGCAATGTACAGCGGAAGTTACAGTCAATTCAATTTTTGGATGACTAATAATAATTCCTATTGACAAGACTGATTAACATTATGTAGTATTTAGTAACAATATGTAACAATTCCCTGTGGGACTTGACTATTGGATGTTCCGGCGCCGTATTTTTTGGGGTGTGCGCCGGATACTCAGGTTCGGGGGACGCGACAATTTCGCCTTAGGCGCGGAAGTATCGCGGGTTCTTTTTCATACCGCCATAGCGCATGTCTTCTGACGGGCGGCCGGACTCGCGGCTTCTCAGCGGTTGTTGGCCTGTGGCCGGGAAAAACACATACCTATCTTTTGGGGGAAATACTTATGAGTCAAAGCACGATCAGCAATGGAAGCCAGAATTGCTCCGGACAAACGGTCAGCGTGCCCAGGCCGGAAAACGGAGCCAATGTCACCGCCGTCTCTTCGCCGGGGGGCTTTTTGGAACTCGGTTTTGATCCTTCCATCGCGACCGCCAGCCGGGTTGACAACAGTCTGGTGTTTGAAGTTGACGGCGGCACCGTGACCTTGACCGATTTCTTCGCGGTTGGCGACCAAGGTCTGCCTTCCCTGTGTCTGCCGGACGGCACGGAAGTCGCCAGCGCCGACTTTTTCGCGAACAGCGATCTTGATATCAGCACCGCCGAAGGCGCTACCGCTCCGGGAACCACTCCCAGCGGCGGCGCCAGCTACGCCGACGATTCGGGCGATCTGCTCGGCGGCGTTGATCGCCTCGGCTCTTTGGGCACCGATTTCTGGACCCGTTCCACTGAAACGGCGGAACTGTTCGCCGCCACACGGGGAGCGGGAGCAGCCGCGCCCGCCGCTCCCGCCGTGCCCTCGGTTCCCGGACCGGTAACTCCGGGCCCTGTGACGCCCGGACCGGTAACGCCGGAACCGGAAGTCCCGTCGATCGGCAACGACTTGCGGGCGGTGCTGTACATGCACGGCGCTCTCCAGACCAACAATCTCGGGGGCAGGTCTGTCAGCACGCACGTGTTCTTCAAGCCGGAAAACGGGGAGCGCCTGCAAATTTCCGCCGGGGATATCTCATCCTTCAACGGCGCGGCGCAAAATCCCGCCGGGGGCTATGCCGTGACGACCAGCCTGCCCGAGGGCTGGGATGCCTCCTGGGTCTCGCTCTCTTTCGACAAGGCTGCCGGGCGCATCGTCATCAGCCTGACCGCCCAGGGCTTCCAGGCGCTGAAGGAGTCCGGCGACAAGCTTCTGGACTACTTCAAGGTCACGGTCACTGACAACGCGACCGGCCAGAGCTTTGACTACAACACGCAGGTGGTGATAACTACCGCGCCGGAATTCAACTCCCACGAGCAAGACCTCGAGGACGCCGCTTCGGGCGCGATTCCCGGACTTGACCTTGGCGGCGAATACCACAGCGCCGACGGCCGGAGCCCGGCAGGCACTTCCGGCGAAAAATATCACATTGTCGGTTCCGCCGGTAATGATGAAATCATCATCAACGAACGCTTCTCCAACGGGAGTGAAATCTGGGCCAGCGCCAAAAGCGGGACCGAACTGACCGGCGCGGACGACAAAAACAGCATCTACCTGAAGCAGGGCATGGAAGCCAGGGGAAAGGGCGTGGTGAACACCATCGACTCTTCCGGCGGTGAGATCGTGGTGGGCGGTCATGCTACCAGCTCGTCCTACTGGTCTTCGATCGCGGCGCATGACGGTGGTACGAACATCATTAACGCCGAAGACCTCATCGTCAGCACCGCCGGTCGTACAGGCAACCCAAACAACCAATGGGCCAATGCCATTTACGCCAGCGGCGAGGGTTCCAGAAACGAAATTACCCTCAGCGGCGATCTGAAGGCCACCCTTGATGATCGGATTGCCAGTGTGATCACCTCTCATAACAAGGGCGTCAACGAGATTAACGTTGCAGGGCAGTTTATTGTGCGCGGCGACGGTAACGGCTCCATTATAAAGGCGGAATCGCTCAACCCAGTCAATAACACGGGTTCCAAGGTCAACGCCACGTTCGGCGGCATTGATGTGGATATAGCCACAAGCGGCACTTCCGCCAGCAGACTCATCAGCGCGTCCGGGAATCAGCCCGGTCTTCAAGGCAGTCAGGTCACCATCCTCAGCGATGGCGAAGTGAACATCAAGGCGGAAGGCGCCGGGGGCATCACCGGCATATATACATACAGCCCCGGCAGCGAGGTCAAGCTCAGCACCACCGAGGGGAACAGCATCAACATGAGCCTGCACGGCACCTCGGGCAGCGTGTTTACATCGCATTACGGCGGCAAAAACATCGTGGAGAGCGGCCAGGACTTCACGGCCGAACTCACCGGCACGGGCGGCCTCGAGGGCATGTATGCCACTTTTGACGGCGGCAACTCCATCACCGCCAAGGGTGACGTCACCCTCAATCTGGAGAGGAATGCATCCAGCAGTACCAGCACGACGATGTGGGGCATGTACGCGGGCGGGGCAACCAACAGCATAGAGGCCGGCGGCAAAACCACCATCAGCATGAGAGACGAGAGCAAGCAGGATACCACCAGCCCCGGCGCCGTCATGCGCGCCATCACGAATTCCGTCAACTCCATCACGTCGGAAAGCGTGGAACTGGAGTTCTATCGGCCCGGCGCTGGAAACGGCGCAAGTTTATCCCGGATTGTATACGGCATGGACGCTGCCGGCGGCCAGAACCTGATCAACGCCGATACAGACGTCAGCCTGACGACCACCGGCAATTATACGTTTGCCATGGGCGCTGTGGGCGGTAAAAACGAGATCACCGCCGGAGAAAGCGTGCGCGTGACCGCCAACGGCGGTGAGGGCGACGGCTCAACCATGTACACAGCGAACAACGGGCAGAACCTGATCCACGCCAAGGACGTCATCCTGACGGCCTCCGGCGGTGCTGCCATCAACATGGGCGCAGGCGGCGGCGGGCAGAACCTGATCGACGCCAGCCAGGACGTCATCCTGACGGCCACCGGCGGCCATGCTTACGGCATGAACGCCGGAAACGGCAAAAACGCTATCATCGCCGGGGAAAGCGTGAACATTACCGCCAACATTGGTGATGAGAGCGGCGCCGCCATGTACGCAACGAGCAAAGGGGAGAACCTGATCGACGCCAAAAACGTCACCCTGACGGCCAGCGGCGGCCTTTCCGCTTACGGCATGGACGCGGCAGGCGGCAAAAACCAGATTACCGCCGGGGAAAGCGCGCATATATCCGCCAACAGTGGGAAGGGCGGCGCCATGTACGCAACCAGCGGCGGGCAGAACATCATCCTCGCGGCGCAAGGCTCGCAGGGCATCACCGTGGTGATCGAAGCCGAGGGCATTGCGAACTGGGCCATGTACGCCGCGGGCGCCAACAGCGTGAACCGCATCACGGGCAGCGCCGAGGGCAATGACAGCATCAGCATAACCGGTGATGTCTACGCCACCGGCGGCGGGAAAAACATCATCGAAACCGGCGACGGCGACAATATCATCAGCCTGCAGGGCAAGATTCAGGCCGGCGCGCTCAACATCGTGGCCGGCGAGGGCACCGACCTGCTCATTCTGAACGCGTCTTCGGTGGAGGAATTCAACGACTTCTACAAGTCATGGCTTGAAGGCATGGGAGCCGATGCCTTCAAAAACATGAACATCGAGAAGGTTACCGTCAACATCGCCCTGGACGGCTCACACGACGTGGGCGATCTCAGCAAGCTTTCCTGGCTTGATGCTTACAGTGGCGACATCAATTATGTCATCACCGGCAACGACCACGACAATACCTTGATCGGCGGCGCGGGCGACGACATCCTGATCGCCGGCGGCGGGGACAACATCCTGACCGGCGGGGACGGCGCGGATACCTTTGTGTTCCTGCACAAGGACATCGGCGACGGCACGCATGTCAACACCATCACCGACTTCAGCCTGAAGCAGGGCGACCTGCTCGATCTGCGCGACCTTTTGCCGGACGTGAACGCGGGCAGCCTGGACACCTACCTCGGTTTCAGCAAGAGTCTGGACGGACACGACATGGTTCTCTCCGTCAGTAGCAAAGGCAACGGCCATACCGACATGACCATTGTTCTGAAGGACGCCGGCGGCATGAGCGAAGCCGACCTGCTTACGCACATCCTGACCAATACGCATTGATTGGTTTCATAACCGTTCGGGGAAAGGGGTCTCTCTTTCCCCGAACGTGTATTCAGACGCCTTGAGCTTTTCGCCGGATAGCGGTAAAAACGAATGTTCCACCCGCATCCTTCAGCCGCATTCCGCATCCGTTCCCCATGAAACAACGCCCCGGCGACCGCGATATTGCCGAATACATTGCCGCCCTTAAAGCTTCGGACACGCTTGGCCCGCAAATCACCTGCCACACGGTCCTACCGGAGCGCTCTTGCCTCCATGCCGAAACAACGCGCCCTCTGCCCAGAGCCGTGCAGGGCGTTCTGGAGCGGCTTTCCATCCCTTCACTCTACAGCCATCAGGCCGTGGCCGTTGACGCCCTGCGCGCCGGAGAGCATGTAATCGTGGCTACGCCCACGGCCAGCGGCAAGTCCCTGGTCTATGCCCTGCCGGTTCTGGAGCGCTGCCTGCACGACCCGGACGCACGCTCGCTGTTTCTCTTTCCCTTAAAAGCCCTGGCCCAGGACCAACTTGCTTCTTTCCGGGCCATGACCGAACACTGGCCGGAAGAGGCCCGGCCCTCGGCCGCTGTGTATGACGGCGACACCACGCCCCATTTCCGGCGCAAAATCCGGGAAAACCCGCCTCATGTGCTGCTGACCAACCCGGAAATGCTGCACCTCTCCCTGTTGCCGCACCACCATTTGTGGGCCACGCTCTTTGCCGGGCTTTCCCTGGTGGTGGTGGACGAGGTGCATACCTACCGGGGCCTGCTCGGTTCGCACATGGCTCTTGTGTTTCGCCGTCTCCAGCGCATCGCCTCCCTGTACGGCTCCTCTCCGGTGTTCGCCTTCTGCTCGGCCACCGTGGGCAACCCGGCTGAACTGGCCCGGCTGCTCACGGGCGCGGAAGCGCTGCCGGTGCTGGAAAGCGGCGCGCCGCAGGGCAAACGCCATTATGTGTTCATGAATCCTCTGGAAAGCCCGGCCGCCGTGGCCATCAAGCTACTCAAGGCCGCCTTGAAGCGCGGACTGCGCACCATCGTGTATTGCCAGTCGCGCAGGATGACTGAACTGATCAGTCTGTGGGCTTCGGAACAATCCGGTCCCTATTCCGGCAGAATAAGCGCCTACCGGGCCGGGTTTTTGCCCGAGGAACGCCGGGATATCGAAGCCCGCATGGCCTCGGGCGAACTGCTGGCCGTGATCAGCACCAGCGCGCTGGAACTGGGCATTGATATCGGCAGCCTGGACCTGTGCATCCTGGTCGGGTATCCGGGCACGGTCATGGCTACCCTGCAACGGGGCGGCCGGGTCGGCAGAAGCAATCAGGAATCCGCTGTGCTGCTCATTGCCCAGGAAGACGCCCTGGACCAGTATATTGTCCGGCACGGCCAGGCCTTTTTTTCCCGCGCCCCGGAAAAAGCGGTGCTCAATCCGGAAAACCCGGTTCTGCTCGAACGCCACCTGGAATGCGCGGCCGCCGAACTGCCCCTGCGGCCCGGCAAAGCCCCGGACGCCGCCTGGTACACGCCGGATGTGGCGGCCTGCGCGGATCGTCTGGAGCGGCGCGGCCTGCTGCTGCGTTCCGCCGACGGCAGCGAGCTCATTGCCGCCCGCAAGCGGCCGCAGCGCCACGTGTCCTTGCGCGGTTCCGGCAATACCGTGACCATTGAGACTCACTCCGGGGAACTGATCGGCAGCGTTGACGGCATACGCGCCCTGCGCGAAGCCCATCCCGGCTCCATTTACATCCACCTTGGCAAGCACTTTGAAATCACGGAACTGGACTTGCCCGGAGGACGCGCCCTGGCCCGGCCTTTCCGGCCGTCCTGGTTCACTCGCACCCGCAGCCACAAGGACACGGAAATCCTCAGTCTGGACGGGGCCGGGCGGGTGCATGGCATCCCCTTGCAGCGCGGCCGCCTCAGAATCACCGATACCGTGACCGGCTACGAACGGCGCGCCGTCAAAAACCGTCAGTTGCTCGGCGTGACGCCCCTTGATCTGCCGCCCATGATTTTTGAAACCGAAGGTCTGTGGTTCCAGATTCCCCCCTCGGCCCAGGCCCGCATCGAAGCCGCGCGCCTGCATTTCATGGGGGCGATCCACGCCCTGGAACACGCGGGCATCGGCATTCTCCCCCTGCTGGTCATGGCGGACCGAAACGACTTCGGCGGTATTTCCACGCCCATGCATCCCCAGACCGGCCGCCCCACGGTTTTCATTTATGACGGCATGCCCGGCGGAGCCGGACTCTCCCGCGCCGCCTTCACTCTTGCCGGGGAATTCTTCGAACACGTGCTGGCCGCCATGGCCGACTGTCCGTGCGAACTGGGCTGCCCCTCCTGCGTGCATTCGCCCAAATGCGGTTCCGGCAACCGGCCCATTGACAAGGAAGGCGCCTTGCGCCTGCTCGAAGCCATGCTGGATCAAGGTCCGGACCCGCGCGAAGAGGCCGAGGCCATCCTGAACACGCCCTTGAGCGGGCTGGAGACGCAGGGGAGGGAAGGGGAAGTGGTGGTGAGTAGTTGGGGGGGGGCCTCTTTGCCCGCCCCCCCGCCCCCCCCCCCCCCGCCCCGCCGCCCCCCCCCCTCCCCCCCCCCCCCCCGCCGCACCCCCCCCCCCCCCCCCCCGCCCCCCCCCGCCCCCCCCCCCAAAACGGGGCCCTTTTTTTTTTTCCCGGGAAAACATCTTTGAAAGTGGTATCATCTCCTTCAAAT
>Ga0082212_10002256_pt1 | contig 28294 bp, 15 predicted proteins | sample TergutNt197P3_FD_71548 | JGI IMG/M metagenome (GOLD analysis project Ga0082212, IMG submission 71548) | Neocapritermes taracua P3 segment gut microbial communities from Petit-Saut dam, French Guiana - Nt197 P3 | ecosystem: Host-associated > Arthropoda: Insects > Digestive system > Gut ...
TGTTCATCAGCGATGCTAAAGAACTGACAATGGCAGCAATGAGGGCAGCAAAAACGACTCCTTTGACGCCAGTTGGGATGATATTACTTAATAACCAGGGATAGGACTCATCGGATTTTTCAAGTTCCACGCCCATAGCGTATACTGCAATACCGGGAATAACTACTATCAAAGGCAACAATAATTTTAACAGGGCGGCAAATTGCATTCCTTTTTGTGCCTCATTTACCGATTTTGCCGCCAGCGCGCGTTGGATAATATATTGATTACAGCCCCAATAGTAGAGGTTAGCTACCCATAATCCGCCTATAATCACCGATAAACCTGGTAAGTCTTTATAACCGGGATGCGACGAGTCGAGAATCAGATGAAATCTGTCACGCGATGATTCAAACATGTTACCGAACCCTTTGATGATCCCTTCACCGTCGCCGAGCATATTCATAGCAATACAGGTAGTTAAAATTCCGCCGCCAATAAGGAATATCACTTGCACCACATCGGTTATCGCCACTGCCTTCAATCCTCCATATATAGAATAGATACCGGCAAAAACAGCTAGGAACAGCGCTCCAACCATCAAGGGAATCCCTATCACTTTCTCAATCGTCAATGCCCCAAGATACATGATAGAAGTGAGGTTAATGAAAATAAACACCACTAACCAAAATAACGTCATCACAGTTTTTACACGCGTATCGAAACGTTGTTCAATGAACTGCGGCATCGTGTAAATTTGCTTCTGCAGGAAGATAGGCATAAACCATTTCGCAACAATGATTAACCCTAAGGCTGCTATCCATTCGTAAATCGACATAGCCAAACCTATGGCATAACCCGAACCCGACATGCCGATAAACTGCTCAGCCGAAATATTCGATGCGATAATCGATGCCCCGATTGCCCACCATGCCAGACTACGTCCTGCAAGAAAATAATCGCTGCTATCCTTCTTTTTATCCTTCTTATTTCTCGAGACTAAAAGTCCGACACCGAGTACAAGGATACAATATCCTGCAAAGACACTTATATCTATTATTGTCATACTGGCGACAAAAGTACCGGATTTTTTTATTAATTCCAAGCTGGTTTCTAATGAACTTCATTTGTGTAAAAAATGAGGCATAAATCTATAGAGGACATATTTTTTTGTGTAAATAATATATTCAGGTCTCCTCTTTTGTGTAAACATATGGAATCGGATAATTCCGTCCGACATACAGGACAATCAAGGATAAATCGTTTACAAGAATACCGGTTTTAAAAAGATACGTAAAAATTTCTTATCGCACTACAAAGGTTTATTTTATTTCAGTATCCAACGATTTCAATCATTATTAATTTATTTTTTAATCTAAATATTAATCTTAAATGATTACTTTTGTCGTTTTTTAAATAATAAATGTCATGAAAAAAATTGTATCACTCATTAGCGTATTGTGCCTTATTAGCGTCCTTGTAGCCGCACAGACTACTAAACATTCTAAAACAACTAAATATCCTTCGTACAAAGGATTAATCATGGCCGGATATCAAGGTTGGTTCCGAGCGCCGCAGGATGGGATATTATATCCTGATGAAAGTCAAATTCGTATCGACATGTGGCCTGATGTCAGCGAATATGAACAAACGTATCCTACAGGACTAAAACACGCCGACGGTTTAACCGCCCGTTTTTTCAGCTCGTCAGACAAAAGCACGGTCGATCTGCATTTCAAATGGATGAAGGAATATGGGGTGGATGGCGTTTTTATGCAACGGTTCTATAATGCCGCGCGTCCAAGCGCTCCACCCGCTTCCGGTAATGCCGCGCGAAGGAACATGACGCCCGCATCCGGAAATGCCTCGCGCCCTGACCGCGACATTGTCCTTAAAAATGCCTTTGAGGCCGCTTCCAAATATGAACGGGCTATTGCTGTGATGTACGATCTATCCGGCTTGCCGGGAAAAGGCGGCGATTGCTCACGTTTGATTGACGACTGGAAGTACCTGGTCGATTCATTGAAAGTCACAAACCAAAAAGGCGCTCAAACATACTTGCATTTAGACGGTAGACCGTTAGTAACTATCTGGGGGATAGGATTCCCCGACCGTCCGTATAACATTCGGGATATAGGACTTGAACGCTTTATTGACTTTCTGAAGAACGACCCTGTTTACGGCGGTTGCAGTGTGATGCTGGGCGTCCCTACTTTCTGGCGTGATTTGAACGCCGATTGCGTACATGATCCCTATCTGCACGAAATCATCCGTAGCGCCGACATCGTCATGCCATGGATGGTACAACGCTTCACACCGTTACTACACAATGACATGGACCGTTATCGCGATGTCATTTTAGAAGACATCAAATGGTGCAAAAATAACGGTGTGAGCTATGCCCCCTGTGTGACGCCCGGTTTCAGCTGGCATAACCTGAGCCGTTTTGAATTTCCCGACGATGTGAAGCCGGTGGGTTCTATTCCCCGTCAGGGTGGCCGATTCTACTGGCAACAGCTATCAACCGCTATCAATGCAGGCGCCGAGATGATTTATGTAGCTATGTTTGACGAGGTCAACGAAGGGACAGCTATCTTCAAATGCTCGGACAATCCGCCCGTTAGCAACATTGCCAAATTTGCAGGCATGGACGGACTGCCCTCCGACCACTATCTATGGCTCACAGGCGAAGCCACCAAGATGTTACGCAAAGAAAAACCACTATCTTTCGCCCTGCCGCTACGAGAATAAAGGAATATTTACTCCACCTACGAAAGAGGAAATAAAACGCAACTATTCGCTATATTTATCAAAAAACACATAGATATGGCGGATCATTCAAAGATAATTCTTTAAAAGTAATTTTTTGTACCTTTGCGAAAATTTTGATAGTACCGAATTATGGATCAGATTGTAGCGCTATCGCCTCAGGAACAACGCCTGAAAGCGGGATTAACGGAGCAAGAAAAATATAACGAACAGGGAAGACAATGGGCTTTGCTGCGACAAACCCGAGCCTCAAAACCGATTATTGACGTGGAACGCGGTTTATATTTCACCCGGTCGTTTAAGCAAACCGAAGGCCAAGCCCTGATTCTTCGCTGGGCGAAAGCGTTACTCTACTACGCCCAAAAAGCTACGGTTTATATTGATGACAGTCAGCTCATTGTGGGTCGTGCGGGCAAACCGGGACGTTATGGCATCCTCTATCCTGAATTAGACGGCAATGTGCTGGGTGAAGCCATGCGACGCCTTCCCAAACGCGAATATTCCCCTTTCGACGTCACAGCGGAGGACGCAATTATCATCAGAGAAGAGATCGCGCCCTATTGGCATGATAAGACGTATCACGAGGCGCTGGCAATGGCCTTGACCCCCGAAACAATAGCGATGACCTACAATGCAGATTTGTCCTCACGTTATATCGTGAATGAGACATCGTCCTTCCGCTCATCTATTCAATGGGTCCATGATTATGAAATAGTATTGAGAAAGGGATTTCTCGGTATTCGTGCGGAAGCGGAAGAACGAATAGCTACGTTAGACCCTGACAGTCCGTTAGATAACACCGAAAAGAAACCTTTTTTGCAGGCTACACTGTTAGTGTGCGATGCCATCATCCTGTGGGCGGAACGCCATGCCGATATGGCTGACGAACTGTCACGAAAGGAGAGAGACCCGAAACGTAAGGCGGAATTAGAACAAATCGCCGCTATTACTCGTCGCGTACCCGCCTTTCCTGCTCAAAACTTTCGAGAAGCGGTTCAGTCGCAGTGGTTTGTACAGATGTTTTCACGTATTGAACAGAAAACAGGCACAGTCATATCGAATGGCCGCATGGATCAATATCTTTACCCTTATTACAAACAGGATAGAGAAGCAGGCGCCATCACCGACGAACAGGTGCAGGAATTATTTGAATGTGAGTGGGTTGCCATGTCTCAGTTTGTCGATTTATATCTGTCGGAAACTGGCAGCGCTTTCAATGAAGGATATGCCCACTGGGAAGCGGTGACGATAGGCGGTCAAACCGTTGATGGACAGGATGCAACCAACGAATTGACTTATCTTTTGTTGAGATCTAAACGGGAATTTCCACTGAACTATCCTGACCTGGCGGCACGGATACACAGCCGCAGTCCCCGACGTTACCTCTATGAGGTAGCAGAAACTATTAAAGAAGGCTCCGGTTTTCCCAAACTGATTAACGATGAGGAGGTTGTGCCGTTGCTGCTGTCAAAAGGCGCTTTTTTTGACGAGGCTTGCGACTACAGTGTTTCGGGATGCTCCGAATGTAGGATGCCAAACAGGGATACCTACACCAGTCCTTGTGCTTACATCAACTTTGCTGCTGCCTTAGAAATGACGCTTTACAACGGCAGGATGCTGAAATACAGCGATGAAATCATTGGTTTACAAACAGGCGAGTTATCCGCTTTTACAAGTTTTGAGGATTTTATGGACGCTTTTTTAAAGCAGCAGACCTATTTCCTGCGTCATGCCTTTATCCAGCAATACGAAGTGATCCGATTGCGCGCGCTGCATTTTGCCACCCCGCTCGGCTCTTCTCTGCACAGGCTTTGCCGCGACAGTTTTACCGATCTGCATCAGTCATCCATACCCGGCGGGATTGATTTGGGTTATTTTGAGTACATCGGTTATGGCACCGTAGTAGATTCGTTGGCAGCAATAAAAAAAAATGTGTTTGAGGATAAACGTTTTAGCCTTGTTGAACTGAAGACGGCATTAGAGGCTGACTATGAAGGATACGAACGCATAAGGCAGTTTCAACTCAATGCGCCGAGTTATGGCAACAACGAACCGTATGCCGATGAGATTGCCCGGCGTCTCGACCTGAAAGCGCTGGAGTTTACTGCCAAATATTCAAAAGAATTAGGTGTACGCTTAGACCTGCGCTATGTGCCTTTTACCTCTCATGTGCCCTTCGGTAAAGTGGTGAGCGCCACTCCAAATGGTCGAAAGGCTTTCACACCTCTGTCCGACGGCGCCAGTCCATCACAGGGAGCTGATCTGAACGGTCCCACGGCGATATTACTATCCAATTTTTACACCAAAAACCTGCATCGTAATGAACGCGCTTCTCGACTACTCAATATCAAATTAAGTCCCTCCTGCGTGAAAGGCGAGGAAGGCACGGAAAAATTGATACAATTGATCGAGGCATGGCGTGACTTGAAGTTATGGCATGTGCAGTTCAATGTGCTCAATCAGGAAACATTGATTAAAGCGCGAAAACACCCTGAACTCTACCGCAATCTGCTGGTACGCATCGCGGGTTACTCTGCTTATTTCACCGAACTCACGAAAGATTTGCAGGACGATATTATTGCACGTACCAATCACGAGAGTTTATGAGTATCGCCGGGAACATTACCAATATCCAGCGGTACTCTTTACATGACGGCCCAGGCATCCGCACAGTAGTTTTTTTTAAAGGTTGTCCCTTACGATGCCGTTGGTGCTGCAATCCCGAATCGCAAAATCCGCAGCCGGAAATCTACTACGTCAATTCAAAATGTATTGGTAGCAAGACCTGCGGCAATTGCCAAACATCATGCAAACAGGACGCTATCAGTTATGACGCTCAAGGATATGCTGTTATCAATCGCAACAAATGCGATCTCTGCAAGTACTGTATTAATAATTGTCCAGCAAAAGCCCTCCTGATGCAGGGTAAAAGGATGACGACCGAAGAAATTTTAGGCGAAGTCGAAAGGGAATCGGTTTTTTATCGAAACAATATCGGCGGTCTGACAGTCAGCGGTGGAGAACCTTTAGAGCAGGGTCTTTTCCTTCTGATGCTGCTGCAGGAAGCGAAAAAACGCAGGATAGGTACAGCAATAGAAACGTGCGGTTATGGAGATTATGAGATAATAAAGCAAGCAGCTCAATTGTCGGACACTGTGTTTTTTGACATCAAAACCTTGAATGAGGCGAAACACAAAGATTGGACGACACAAAGCAATAAATTGATTCTGGAAAATTTCCAAAAACTGTGCGCCGACTTTCCTGCATTACCTGTCACTGCGCGAACCACAGTAATCCCCGGTTTCAATGATTCCGATGAAGAAATCAATCAAATTCGTACATTCATAAAAAGTAAGTCCAATGTACGTTTCGAAACATTGCCATACCATCGTTTTGGCATAAGCAAATACCCCGCATTAGGCCGCATTTACTGAGTAAGGTAGTTATCGTAACTCATGCAGACGTGTTGGGAAAACTTTGAAAATAATGTCAAAGTCTGTTTCTCCAATAACAAATATTCGCCGCATTATTAATAAACTTCAAATTCTGCAATGCGGGCGCCGGATTGTCCTTCCTGTGCTCCTTTCAGGATTGTCAGGCGTACATAACGCGCTGTGACAGGGGTTGTAAGAAGTCTGTCAGTTTCCTGTTCCTTGTTGTCTGTTACGGTGTCAACCGTTTGCCAGGGATCGTTGAGGTTCTTTTTTACAGCGAGGCTGTACTCGCGGGCAGCAGTACTATTATTTGTATTTGGTCCCATACGGGCGCCTTGATAAACAAACCATCCTTTGATTGTATTTTCTTTCTCCATATCGATTTCGATATAGGGATAAGCGCCGCTTTCGGCCATGTCTATCCACATTGTGTTGATATTACCGTCGATAGCTGATTCGGGACGGGAAACGCCGCCACCAAAACCGCCACGCGCTCCTCCTCCGCCTTGTCTTCTATTGGCATTGTCGGCTGTTGCAGGCGCATCTGGCGTGGACTTGCCGATGATGGTTTTTTTCTTTAGCAGATTTTTATGGGCATTGGGGTAGGGGATACGTTCTTCGACTGTCAAGGCTGCCGATACAAGTTCAACTGCCGGAGCGACTGTTTCATTTACATTGGCTGCAAGACTGACGGCAAAGAGCATGACCTTTGGTTCGTCGGGCAAGATCAGTTGTTTGGCGTTTTTCGGAATATCCATGCCGAATTTAAACATATAGGTAAATTCGTAGGGGACATCGACATTGCCTGTAGAAAGGTGACGATGCGTGCCTGTATAAGCTACTTCTGCCGGTTTAAGGAATCCTTTGGTGTGATCGGTATGACCCCATTGGCCGATAAAACCTGAATAGTAAGGAATAATAAAGTCGGTAGGTTTATCGTCAATAATGAAAGTAGCTATGTTGTCGCCCATAACCGAAGCGGCCAGGAAATAAATTTTGTCGTATTGACCGTCTTGAGGTAGTATGATGGTGTCGCCAGCGCAGAAGAGTGCGTTCTCTAAGACGGGGTCACCGAGATTAAATTGAATGCCGGAGGCTACAATGGTTGACGGCAACAACTCAGCTGCATACGAATAGCCTTTACCGTCGATGTTAGCAGCCGTTGATCGGTAGGGATTGAACGTAGCTGTTTTTATTTTGTAAGCGAGTTCAACCGGTAACGATTTGGGCGGGGTGGACAATGTCGCGCCCGGTTTGAGACGTACGCTGAATGTGTTAATAGAATAGGGTTTAGCATCAAAAACTAACTCCTTACCAATGAAAACGGCTTTTTCTTTTACGTCTTCAACACCATTCAGTACATTGGCAGCAATAATCTCTGCAGGGAATGTGACTGTAAATTTGCTAACAGGTTTGCCGGTAGTTTCATATAAGCGGATCACATAATCGTTTGATTTTTCAGCTTTTTTCAGCGCTTTTACAATTATGCGGTCGTCGGATGTCTGGAGGAAGGAGAGACTTCGTCCGCCTTTTCCACTATGTTTTTCAGCGGTGAAGGCTGTCGGCGGGCGGTTTAATATTTCTGCTTTGACAATCGTGCGTCCATCTTCGTATGAGCCTTTATGACCCATGATGGAATATGTAAAGGTATGATAACCATAGTCTTGTCTGTTTTGATAAGCATATCCGCGCTGAGTCTCCGGCGTATGGAGCAACGTCAAGCGCAGCGTGTTGTTATCGGGTTTATCCCATCCTACCTTGCTGTTGTTTATTACAGATACGCCATACGAGCGGTCATTTTCAGTTAAGTCAGCCCAATATTGTGCCGGTACTTCGTAGGCGGTAGGCACATTATTCTTACGTTGTATTGTACCAATACCCAGGTCGTAGGTAGCTGTTTCGTTGTCAATGTTGAGCGGGAACTCTGCTTTAAGCAGCGCATTGGTCGATTGCCAGAATATCTCATTCACTATGTCTATACGGTCGTCTTGTCCGCCTTCTGTTAGACGGATATATTGTTTGAATGTGGATTCGCCATATTTACGCTCAACACACAACGATGCACGTACCGGTCCGCTTTCTGCTATTGTGATGGATACAACATCTGTAATATCAACAGATTCGCCATCGATAGTGGCTTTTGTGATTTCCCATGCAGGCCAGCTATATGACTGGTTTTTAGGAAATAGCGCGAGACGTATGCTTTTGCCATTTTTTACTAATTCCCGATTCCCATAACGTTTGTCGAGGATAGAAGCAATATCGCCATTGGCATTGAGCGTCACTTTGTAAATACTGTTTTCAATGGTTTTACCGGTAATTTTTAAAGCGGATGATTTAACGCTTCCGCCGGGGCGTAATTCATAGACGGTGAATGAAACAGGTTTGATGTTGGCTGCAATGAGCAGTTTGTTTCCGGTAGCGCCTGTTACCCATTGCGAGGGAACAAGTTTACCGTTTTCATTATATACCTCTGCTTGCTTGTCGATTGTTATTTCCATAATTTCTTTTACCGGTTGCGAAACGGAATTATTTATTACCAAAGGAATCCCTTTTACTTGCGTATTCAAAGTTCGGGTCACAGCGCCTACCGAGGTGGTTTGTATCTGTGCAAATTGTTTTTGCGACAATAGTTCGTCGTTCCATGAGAATTCGTAAGCGCGTGGAATGCTTGTGCCTGTCAGGTCGTCGTGGAACTGATGCCAAATAAAGCGTTTCCAGGATTCAGCGAGCGCTTCACCGGGATATTTTTGCGCTTCTAACCAATCTGCAACGACGGCTGCACGTTCGGCATTATCGCCTAACTGTTCGTTTTTACGGTTATAGAGTTTCATAGCCGCCTGCGAGGTATAGCATCCTGTGCCATGAACGTCCATCAACAATTCGCCGGTATAAACAGGGAGTTCGGGATGTTTGTCGAAAGGCAGGAAATCTTTATACAACTGGTCGCTTGTGGCGCTGATAATCTTAATAGGGCCGTCACCCTTTAAGCCGCGTTCTACGGTCTCAACCGATTCGATAGTAGGCGCTCCACCAGTATCGCCGACGCCATAATAATGATAAATGGTTTTGAGCAGGCTGCGTTGCGCAATACGTATAATAGAGGAATCCTGACTGAGATCGTGCGCGCGCCAGCTGGTAGTGTAGTTGCGACCGTCGGCTACAAGCATGATCTGTGCGCCGTCAACACCTTTCCACAGTCCTATCTCGAAAGGTATTTTGGCTCTGTTTTCAAAAAAAGGATTTGTTCGCCATTGTAATTTTTGCGTAGAGAAACCTATTAAATCCGCATGGGCGGCTACGGTAGGTAATATCCATCCGAACCCAAAGCAGTCGGGAATGAAGATGTCGGTTCCACGCACGTTAAACTCATCCTGATAGAATAGTTGCCCGTATAGAATATTGCGTGTGAAAGATTCGGGAGCGGGAATGTTTACATCGGTAGCGTCCCACGAACTGCCGGTAACGTGCCAGCGCCCCTGACGGATATACTCCTTAATCTTTTCATACTGAAGGGGATAATATTCTTTCATCCAATAATACTTGATACCACCTTCGAAATTGAAGATATAATTTGGATACTTTTCTAAAAGAAAGATGTTTTGATTCAAGGTTTTAGAGACATAGTCGCGGATGGATGTCTGAACGTCCCAGTTCCATTGCGAATCGAAGTGAGCATTAGATACTGCATACACTTTAGGCTTTTCTTGTGCTATTGTATAAAGTGAAAACAGCAAAAAGAAAAGCGTCACATAAATTTTAAAGATAATTTTCATACGTATTTATTATTTTTTTATATTTCGGTCGTAAGGAACTCGCATGTTCATTTACTTGGGGGTATTAAGGTACATGCTCGTTTCATAAAATGATATGTTAAAAATTGCATTGTTATTAAAGAATGTAAAGGGTAAAGTCAACGCGAGGTTTGAAGCCATTTTTTCCCTTCCATCTTGAGCGTTTGTTGGACAGCATGTCCTTTACTAATAGTTTCTGGGGTGGATTGGCATCCGCCGATGCCAATCAGATATTCTCCGGGTTCAACGCATCGCTGCATTAAAGCGTCAATTTCCGAAAACTGTTCGGGCTGCAATAAAAATTCCACTTTTCGTGATTCCCCGGGTTGTAGCGAAACACGCTGTATCCCCTGCAAAGAGCGGAGAGGAATAGGGACATACGACTGGGGGCGTGAAACATACAACTGCACCACTTCTTCGCCCACGCACGTACCTGTATTTTTTATTGTAGCGCTAACTTTTACCGATTCGCCTGTTGTGGCCTTAAATGGAATCACTATGTCTGAATAAGTAAATGCAGTATAACTCAGCCCGAAACCAAACTCAAACAAAGGCTTCCCTGTGAAATAGCGATAGGTTCGTTGTTTCATGCTATAGTCTTCGTAAGGCGGCAGATCGTTGTCGGAGGCATAAAATGTGACCGGTAAACGTCCCGACGGATTATAATCGCCGAACAGGACATCTGCCAGCGCCGTTCCTGCATCCTGTCCGCCATACCAGGCATTAATGATGGCCGGCAGGTTGTCGTTTTCCCACTGTACAGCCAGCGCGCTGCCGGTAAGCATGACAAAAACAATGGGTTTGCCGCATTCTTTCAGCGCTTTCAGCATGGAGGTCTGTACGGCAGGCAAAGCTATAGAGGTGCGGTCGCCTCTGTTAAAGCCCGGCACAGCTACCGGCATCTCTTCGCCTTCGAGCGAGGGAGAGATACCGCCAACAAAAACAATGACTTCAGCGGTTTTTATTTGTTCAAGTACCGCTTTCGAGTTGCTTTTTTCGCGCCGTACAGTAGCGAAGCTGACGCCGCCCCCTTCATTTTCCTGCGCAAATTCGAAACGTATCTGATAGGTCTGACCCGCTTTTGCCGCTATCCTACAATATTCTACGCGCGCTTCCTGATACCCGAAACGGTTGATTGCCAATTGGTCGTTCACATATAAACGGAATCCGCTGTCGTCGCTTGTTATCTCAAAGTCGATTTCGCCATCTTTGGCGGGGGTCAGTACCGAAGTCCAGCGTGCCGCCACCATGCCCGGTTTCAGGTTCGTCAGCGTGTTATGCTGTTTTGTCCCAAAGAAGTCGATGGTTTTTTCATGCCGAGTAAATATTGGCTTTCCTTCAAACCTTTTATTATCAAAATATTCAGCTTTAAAACCGGCTTTGCCGTCTATCTTCAGAACCGCTCCGAGATCGACTGGTACCGATATGCTGTCGCCTGTCAACCCTACCGCTTGATGATAGATCACCTTAGCGCTTTTACCAACTTTCTGGCGAATACCTTCCAGCGGGGTGGTGATATATGCCGGCGACCCGTTATAGTTGGCTAACAGGCAGGTCGGATTATCCGCATTAGGGCCTATGACAGCGATTGTTTTTATTTTTTTACTCAGAGGAAGGGTATTATTTTCGTTTTTGAGTAAGACAATCGACTTGCGCGCCATTTCGAGCGACTGTTCGCGGCTCTGCTTCGAATCGACTGTTGTAATGGGAATTTTGCTGAACGGGATTCTGCTGTCCGGGTCGAACATACCCAGCTTCATCCGCGCTGTAAAAAGCCTTTTCACTGCTACGTCGATTTCCGATTCTTTAATATCGCCCCGCTTGACCGCTTCGAGCAACGCCCTGTAGCTATTTCCACATTCTAAGTCTGTACCGGCAAGAACCGCTACTGCCGATGCTGCTGCCGCATCAGGCGAAGTACGGTGTGAGCGATAGAAATTGTTGATAGCGCCGCAGTCCGACACGACATAACCCTTGAACCCCCAGCGGTTACGCAATATTTCATCCATCAGCTCGTCGCTGCCGCAGCAGGGTTCGCCTTCAAAACGATTATAAGCGCACATCACCGAGTAGGCTTCACCCGTTCGGATTAACTTCTCAAAAGCAGGCAGATAGGTTTCCCAAAGATCGCGCAAGGGAGGGCGTGAATCAAAAGTATGACGGTTATATTCCGGCCCGCTATGTACCGCATAATGCTTCGCAGTAGCTACTGTTTTAAGGTATTTAGGGTCGTTCCCCTGCAACCCTTTCACAAAAGCAACGCCCATCTCGCCGGTCAGATAGGGGTCTTCGCCATACGTCTCCTGTCCACGACCCCAACGCGGGTCACGGAAGATATTGATGTTTGGCGTCCAGAAAGTTAGTCCGTGATACTGGCTGTAATCGCCGATAGAAATCGCATGGTGGTACTTAGCGCGTGCCTCGTCCGAAATTACGGTTGCCGTCCTGTACATGGCGTCGGTATCGAAAGTGGCCGCCAGACCTATCGCTTGCGGAAAAACCGTAGCTATCCCAGCGCGCGCCACGCCATGCAAACACTCGTTCCACCAGTTATAAACAGGAATACTCAGCCGCTCAATAGCTGGTGCATTGTTCATCATCTGGCCGACTTTCTCTTCCAAAGTCATACGGCCTATTAAATCATTAACCCGTTGATCGATAGTTAAATCCGGGTTTTGATACGGAAACGTCTGGGCACTGACCGCCGCCACAAACACCGTAAAAATTGCAAAAAAGATACGCAAAACTCTCATAATATTTTTTATAGGTTATTCAATTCGCTGGATGCAGTCGTATATTAACAGTATAACAGATTTAAACACGTTCGTCGAACAATTATCCGACTTACATATCGAATATTACGCGACAAAAGTACAAAAAGTTTTCAAAAGTACAACCAGCATGTACCTAACGGCAGCACAAACGCATTAAAAAATATTATGCAAAGAGATTAAGACCGAAGGACTTTTATTTGAATTATTGAAAATTGAAATTTTATTGGGAATTTTCAATTTTTTCATTTATTTTTGTACCGATTTAAAACGATAAACTTTATGGCATGTTATCTTGACCCAAAAAGTGTCTTGAATTTCAAGCGTATCTTCGGCGAACTTAACGACTTATTGATAAGTTTGAAGAAGTTACCGGAAGAATTGGTCGAAAATGAATATATTTGTCAGGCTGCCGAACTGTGCGAAGAAGCCGGATTTACGCCGGAGGAGTTGGCGGCTTATGAAGCCAATTGGGACTGGATACGTGTAGAAAAAACGATTAGAGAAGGCACACTTGCGAAAGGACGCTATTTTTTCAAAAATCCTTCAATATGATAAAAAATATCAGCGTTTACTGCGCTGCCAGCAACCGGATGGATAGCCTTTACTTTACGAATGCCGAAAAATTGGGGCGCTTACTCGGGCAACGTCGTTTCCATGTTATTAATGGCGCCGGCAATATCGGCCTGATGCGCGCTATCACCGACACTGTGCTATCAGCGGGAGGAACGGTGACAGGCGTCATCCCCCAATTTATGGTCGAGAAAGGCTTGTGTCATGCAAACCTGACAACCGTGATACAAACGCAAACAATGCACGAACGCAAAAAAACGATGGCTGACCTGTCCGATGCCACCATAGCCTTACCCGGCGGATTTGGCACGATGGAAGAGCTGCTTGAGATAATAACATGGCGACAGTTGGGATTATATAACAACCCCATCATCATTCTGAATATCAACAATTTTTATAACCCTTTACTCGAAATGTTTTCACGCTCGGTCGCAGAAAAATTTGTCCGCGAACAACATGACTGCCTGTGGGATGTAGCCAATACGCCAGACGAAGTGATTGAACTTCTTGACAAAGAATAAAAAGTTTTGTATTTTTGCAATCATATTAAGTGATTTTTACTAAAAATAAATAAATATCATGAAAAGCTTTATTATTACATGTTTATTCATTTTTATTGTTGCTTTTGAAGCGACTGCCCAGACTGTTTTTTTTAATAAAGCCGCCCCGATATGGGTAGGTGGGAGGCAGACGGATAAAAACCTTACAGCGAGTTTCCGTGCTGTGATACAAGGCGTTAACGGTGCAAATGTTACCTTACGGATAGCAGCCTCGTGCGATTACCGCGCATGGATCAACGGCGAGTTTTTAGGGCATGGCCCCTGTGTGGCCGGTTTCGGTTATTATCGCGTTGATGCTTATGACATTGGCAAGCTATTGAAGCCGTCAGGCGATAATATCATCGCTATTGAAGTAGCCGGATATAACGTTGACAATTACTACCTGCTTAATCAACCCTCGTTCTTGCAGGCTGAAATTGTAGCAGACGGGAAAGTCCTGGCGGCGACCGCATCGCAACAGCCGGTCACAGGTGATAAAACACCGCTGTTTGAAGCGGCTATACTTGGTCAGCGAGTTCAGGATGTGCCGAAATACAGTTTTCAACGGACGCATGTAGAATCATATAAACTGACGCCTTCATTCAATTCGTGGATGACCGACCTGAAAGCAGAATTTAAGACAGTAGGGTTGGAACTGACAGACAAAAAGCGCTTGATTGACCGCAATGTTACTTATCCCGACTTTACGATCCGCAACTATACGCAAGCGTTAGATAAAGGCATCTATAAGTTTGAATGTAACTCAACAGGATTTATCGGCGCAAAAGTGAAGGTGACAACGCCATCGAAAGTTACATTTTCCTGGGACGAGATATTGTCGGACGGCGATGTAAACATCCGAAGGTTAGGTTGTAACAGCACTATCATCTACGAATTACAGCCCGGTCAATACACGCTTGAATCGTTTGAACCCTATACGCTGCAATACCTGAAAGTGCAGACCGAAGGCGATTGCAGCGTAAGTGATTGTTATATACGCCAGTATGTCAATTCGGATGTGTCGCGCGCTTCGTTTACATGTAACGATGAGCGGCTTAATACCATCTTTTTGGCTGCGGTAGAAACGTTTAAACAGAATGCGTTGGACATCTTCACCGACTGCCCCTCGCGGGAACGCGCAGGATGGCTGTGCGACAGTTATTTTACCTCGCGGGTAGCCTTCGACTTGTCGGGTAATACGCGTATAGAAACCAACTTTTTCGAAAATTATCTGCTGCCCGAAAAATTTCACCATATTCCCGAAGGTATGCTACCGATGTGCTATCCATCAGACCACCCTAACGGCAATTTTATTCCTAACTGGGCAATGTGGTTTGTGCTTGAACTAGAAGAGTATGTGCAACGGAGCGGCGACCAAAAAATGGCGCTTGAACTGCGGCCAAAAGTCATGAAACTTTTTGATTATTTTGCGAAATATGAAAATGAAGACGGTCTGCTCGAAAAATTAGAGAAATGGATATTTATCGAATGGTCGAAAGCCAATGATTTTGTACAGGATGTGAATTATCCTACCAACATGCTCTATGCCAAAGCGCTCGAAGTGGCTGCTAATCTGTACGCGCAGCCTGCGCTTGTCTCTAAAGCAGCCCGTATCCGCGAAGTCATCCGCAAACAATCATTCGACGGATCATTCTTTATCGACAATGCTGTACGCGAAAACGGAAAGGTGACGCCACAAAAAAACAACCGAAGCGAAACATGCCAGTATTATGCTTTTTTCCTTGGAACAGCCACACCCGAATCGCACCCTGCACTTTGGAAAATTCTGATCAATGATTTTGGCCCTAAGCGTAAAAAATCAAACGCCTACCCTGATATTTATCCATCAAACGCCTTCATCGGCAACTACCTGCGTCTGGAGATGCTTGCGCAGAATGGACAAATAAAACAGTTACTCAACGAATCGATTGACGAATATTTGTATATGGCCAACCTGACAGGCACTTTGTGGGAAAATATCACTACAACAGCCAGTTGTAACCATGGTTTTGCATCACACGTGGCACACGTCTATTATCGCGATATGCTTGGCTTGAACCGCATTGATCCAGTCAATAAACGATTGGATGTGGTATTTAACGATTCCGATGTGAAAATCTGTCAGGGCGTTGTCCCCGTTGGCAATCAGCAGATCAGCATGAAATGGGAAAAGAAAGGGCGGACTTTGAGTTACGAACTTTCAACGCCCGATGGTTATACCGTCAATGTAAAGAATAATAGCGGTTTGAATCTTAAAGAAGTGAAAAAATGATATTGTTCGTACCTTTGTATGTTCGGCATAGCGTCTACGCTTCGTCGAAAAGTGATTCAAGACGGAATTACAAATCCAAATGAGCGGAGACCGAATGAATGGAGACAAATATGCGGAAATTATTAACTGTTAAGTAAATAAAAAATGAGAAAATTAAGTTTTGTTTGTGTGTTTTTCACAATTTTTGTTTTAGTGGCGAGCGCCGACGTCAAACTGCCTACCATTTTCAGCGACAATATGGTCCTGCAACAGCAGTCGCAAGTGGCTGTATGGGGATGGGCAAAGCCCAATGCCGGCGTGAGCGTTACAGGTTCATGGAACAAGAAATCGTACAGCGTCAAAAGTGACGCCCAAGGCTACTGGCGGTTAAAGATCGAAACGCCTGCTGCCAGTTTTACGCCCTACACCCTCACCATCAGCGACGGAAAAGCCGTTACGCTTAAAAACATCCTCATCGGAGAAGTATGGGTATGTTCGGGACAGTCGAACATGGAAATGCCGATGAAAGGCTTTGGTAATGAGCCTATTGCCGGCGGTCCCGAAGCAATAATCATGTCATCCAATCCCGGCATACGTTGTTTTACCGTGACGAAAGTGTCGAAAGCCGCTCCACAGGACGATTGTAAGGGTACATGGGAAATCGCCGCCCCAAATACGACGCCCAATTTTACTGCCACCGGTTATTTCTTCGGGCGTTTACTCAACCAGGCATTGAACGTACCGATAGGTTTGATTCATACCAGTTGGGGCGGGTCGCGTATCGAAGCGTGGATGTCGCCTAGCGCAATGAAAGATATCCCCGGAAAACCTATTCCTGCAACGGACGCCGACATCACCAATACCATCGGCTCGCCTACCGTGTTGTATAATGGGATGATTTACCCTATTTTAGGTTATGGTATTCGTGGCGCTATCTGGTATCAGGGCGAATCGAACCGCGACGAACCGGCCTTGTATATAAAGATGTTTGATGCGATGGTACGCGAGTGGCGTAACTTGTGGGGAGTAGGCGAGTTTCCGTTCTACTATTGTCAGATTGCTCCCTACTTCTACGGCGGAGGCACAAACTCCGGTTATATCCGCGAGGCGCAGGCTAAGGGGATGATCACAACGCCCAATACCGGTATGGCTGTACTGATGGATGCTGAAAGCATTAGAAGCATCCACCCGCCTAAAAAACGTGATGCCGGCGAGCGTATGGCGCTATGGGCGTTAGCTAAAACCTACGGCATGGATAGGATGCACTATCGCAGTCCCGAGGTCAAATCACTCGAAATTGAAGGCAGGGTAGCGATACTAACGTTCGATTTTGTCGGCGGTTCAGGGCTGACTACGTATGGCAAGGAGCTTCTCAACTTCCAGGTTGCAGGCGAAAATAAACGATTCGCTCCCGCTAAGGCTGCCCTTGCGGGCAATAAAGTATATGTATTCTCGCCCTCCGTACCCAATCCGGTAGCAGTAAGGTATTGTTGGGACGACACTTCGGGAACGGAACTGTTCACAGTCGAAGGCAACTTGCCGGTTTCGTCATTCCGCACCGATGAATGGTAACCTTTGTGGGTGATTCTACAAAACCTTTAACTGACATGTATAAGTAATGCAGATTTGATTATTTTTTCAATGAAACCCATTTTATTGTAAAATAATTAATACTTTTGCGACTTTGTGTTTTTATCTTATCGTTATGAGAAATTTAATTATTGGAAGTTGTATGTTTTTTTCGTTTTTTAGTTGCGCACAGAAGCCGCAATTTGTTTCTTTTACGCCCGAAAATTTCGAGAAACTGCTGGAAGATAGCGCTGATATACAGTTGGTTGATGTTCGCCGACCGGATGAGTTTGAAGCAGGGCATTTAGATAAAGCCCTTTTGATTAATGTGCAGGCGGATGATTTTTTAAAGAAGGCGAAGACGCTCCTCAGTAAGTCGAAACCTGTCGCCCTTTATTGTCGAAGCGGCAAACGCAGCAAAGAGGCTGCTGCTAAACTGACAAAAGAAGGTTATAAGGTTTACGATTTGGATAGCGGATACTTAGGTTGGGTCGAATATCAACAATCCAAGCGAATTTTCTGACGGAATATGATTCAAAACATGATATATTATGACAAGAAAAATCTTTTATGGTATTGTGGCAGCCGTTTCGCTGACCATTATACAAGCTAATGCCGACGAAGCCCGGTTATTGCGCTTCCCTTCAACGAATGGAACGGACGTCGTATTTATGTATGCCGGCGACTTATATAAAGCGCCTTTAAACGGAGGCGAGGCTAAGCGGCTGACGTCGCATGTTGGTTATGAGATGTTCCCACGTTTTTCGCCCGACGGTAAAACCATCGCTTTCACTGGACAATACGATGGTAATACAGAAGTTTATTCAATACCTTCGGAGGGGGGCGAACCTTTACGTTTAACTTATACTGCAACCAATGCGCGGGATGATCTTGGCGACCGCATGGGGCCAAATAATATTGTGATGACATGGAGCGCCGACGGCAACCAGATCGTTTATCGGAACCGTATCAGCGGCAGTTTCGAGGGAAAGCTGAAGCTCGTATCTAAAGGAGGCGGCTTGTCGGAATCTATCCCATTACCTGAAGGCGGGTTCTGCAGTTTTTCTCCCGACGGTAAGAAATTGGCGTACAACAAGGTAATGCGCGAATTTCGTACATGGAAATATTATCGGGGGGGCATGGCCGATGATGTTTGGATTTATGATACAGAAAAAAAATCCGTCGAAAACATCACAAACCATGAGGCACAGGATATCTTCCCTATGTGGATCGGCGACGAGATTTATTTTGCTTCCGACCGCGACCGGACTATGAACATCTTCGTGTATAATACCAAAACAAAAGAAACGACCAAAGTTACGACATTCAAGGATTTTGACGTCAAATTTCCTTCTACCAACGGCAAACTAATTGTCTTTGAAAACGGCGGATATATCTACAAGTTGGACCCTGCCATTAAGAAAGCTGAAAAAGTGACGATAACGCTTACCTCAGATAATATCTATGCGCGCAGTGAAATCAAAGACGGCAGTAAATATATCTCTTCCGTTGGTCTTTCACCTGATGGTAAACGCCTTGTTGTTACTGCGCGCGGCGAGATTTTCAACCTTCCTGCCGAGCAAGGGGTGACGAAGAATATTTCCAGGACGCCCGGAGCGCATGAACGCGCCGCTACATGGTCGCCCGACGGTAAACATATCGCCTATATTTCAGATGCAACAGGCGAAACGGAGCTGTATATGCAACCTGCCGAAGGGGGCGATCCCATATCGTTAACCAAAAACAGCGATACCTATATTCGCGACATCGAATGGAGTCCGAACAGCCAATACCTCGTTTATACCGACCGTAAAAACAGGGTCGTACTGTTGAATATTCTAAATAAAAACAAGACCATCGTTGTACAAGACCCTAATGGAATACCGCGCGGCGTAACCTTTTCGCCCGACAGCAAATGGTTGACATACGTACGGGATGCTGAAAACACCTTCTCCGTCATCTATGTTTATAACTTATCCGAAAAAAAAGAATACCCTGTGACCGACAAATGGTATAGTTCTGGCTCGCCGGTTTTCAGTACGGACGGCAAATATTTGGTTTTTACCTCTACCCGCAATTTTACACCGACGTATGGCTCAAAAGAGTGGAATCACATCTATGGTAGGTCGGATAACGGCGCCTATTTGGCTTTGCTGAAGAAAGATACTCCATCGCCGTTTTTGCAGAAAGATGACGGCGCCGAAGAGAAAAAGCCGGAAGTGAGGGTAGAGGATGGCAAGAAAAAAGAAGAAGAAAATAAAGACGACAAGGCTACGAAAGACATCGTTATCGATACTGATAGACTAACCGACCGCATCGTCGCAATCCCCATAAGTACAGGTAGTTACGGCGGTTTTTATTCCGATGGGAAGAAGGTTTATTATTCCCGTGGCGGCTCTGTTTATGTATATGACATAGAGAAAAAGAAAGAGGACAACGTGGCCGACGGAGTACGTATGAGCGTTGAGCCGGGCAGCAAAAAAGCACTCTTTATGAGGGGCGGACAGATTTATGTGACGGATATACCCTCCGGAAAAGCGAATCTTGACAAAGTGGTTAGTTTATCCGACATGAAAATAACCACCGACTATCAGCAAGAATGGGCGCAAATTTTTGATGAAGCATGGCGTGCTTTCCGCGACGGCTTTTATGTAGAGAACATGCACGGCGTCGATTGGAAAGCAATGAAAACGAAATATGCCCCGCTGCTACCCTACGTAAAAAATCGCTTAGACCTCAATTACGTGATTGGCGAGATGATCAGCGAACTGAACTGCGGACATGCTTATATTACTACCGGCGAGATGGAACGCCCGCCGCGCGTAAAAACCGGTCTCTTAGGAGTCGAAGTATCGCAAGACAAAAGCGGTTTCTTTAGGATAGAAAAAATTTACAAAGGCGAAACATGGAGTAGCGCTTTACGGTCGCCGTTCATGGAACCGGGTATCGAAGCGAAGAGCGGCGATTTCATAGTAGCTATCAACGGTATCCCGACCAATAGTGTAAATGATATGTATGCCTTGCTGATAGGGAAAGCAGGCGTACCGACCGAAATAATGTTAAACGGTTCGGCAACGTTGCAGGGCGCCCGGAAAGTAGTAGTGCGCCCGCTCGAACAGGAATATTCGCTTATTCATTATCAATGGGTTCAGCGTAACATCGAGAAGGTTGACAAAGCCTCCGGCGGCAAGATTGGTTATATCTATATCCCCGACATGGGCGCTGACGGACTGAATGAGTTTGCCCGCTATTTCTATCCACAATTGGATAAGGAAGGTTTGATTATTGACGACCGCTCTAATGGTGGCGGCAATGTGTCGCCGATGATCCTCGAGCGCTTAGCGCGCGAGCCTTACCGCATGACGATGTCGCGCGGCAGCGCTCACAACAATACTGTCCCCGACGCCGTACAGGTAGGCCCCAAAGTATGTTTGATCAATAAATATTCGGCCTCCGACGGCGATTTGTTCCCTTGGGGTTTCCGCACGCTCGGCATCGGTAAATTGATAGGTACCCGTACCTGGGGCGGTATTGTAGGCATCAGTGGCTCATTACCCTTCATCGACGGCACCGACTTGCGCGTCCCTTTCTTTACCAGTTACAGCATGGAAGGCGAGTGGATGATTGAAAATCACGGTGTTGACCCCGACATCCTCATCGATAACGACCCCGTAAAAGAATGGAACGGCGAAGACCAGCAGTTAGACCGCGCCATCGAAGAGGTGATGAAAGAGCTAAAAACCCGCAAATCCCTCCCTCCAACCCCCGCTCCCCGCGTATGGAATAAGTGAAGGAATGGCATTGGGAGTAAAAAATGCCCGAAGTCGCCTCGAAAAAAACTGCCATAAAACTTTGAAGCGCCAGTCCTTTGGCATCCCAATCGGTGTGCGACAGATGAATATCCTGCAAGAACTGGACAACGGTAAATATTTTATGTTTGTCTAATACTTTATTGACGCAAACATTTGCAATGCGAAGAACGCTTTGGATTCTTTTTTCGCAATTTAAATACTTATTATTTATTTTTTTCGTAATTTTGCCGCATTATTTATAAACAGGTCAATTCATTAAAAATTATACACCATGAAAAGACGAACATTTATCAAAACGGCTTGTGTTGCGATAGCGGCTATTTCGATGCCAGAGATGCTCAGCGCGCAACAGGGTAAGAGTAAACTGCCGACATACGGTATTGCCACCGGCCTCACGGGAGGCAATTGGGTAAAAAACACGCCTCAGGAAGCGTTACGCGAAATCGCCCGTCTGGGTTACAAGGAACTTGAATTTGGGGGAGACTTTGGCATGGGGATTCCTGCATTGAAAAAATTCCTGAAAGAAACAGGATTGAAAGCGCTGATTGGGCCAACCTCCATGCAGGCGATGGATAACATGGAGCAGTTGAAAAAAGATATAGATCAGTGTAAGGCGCTCGACCAAAAATATATCGTTTGCTACTGGCCATGGACAGATGATGGGAGAAATAAGAAATTGGACGACTGGAAACGGGTGGCCGAAAAACTGAACAAAGGCGGCGAATTATGCAAGAAAAACGGCTTACCATTGTTGTATCATAATCACGACATCGAATTTGCCATCACAGAAGGTAAGATTCCTTTTGATACGCTCATGGCTAACCTCGACAAGAGCGTGAGTATTGAGCTTGACCTGTACTGGGTTACGAAAGGCAATCAATCGGCAGTGGAATTTATCAAAAAATATCCGGGACGTTATCCGGTGTATCACGTTAAAGATATGGACCATACGAATGAAAAAAGTTTTGAATGTGTTGGCTCAGGGCGTATTGATTTCGCAGAAATTTTTAAGTATAACAAAACGGCAGGGGCTAAACATTTCATGTTAGAGCATGACAAACCGGCCGATCCGAAAGCGTGTATCACCACCTCTGCGCAGTACCTTTCAAGTGTAAGATTTTAATATTATGCTGACACGCAGGAAATTTATAGAAACATCAGCGCTGGCAATGGCAGGACTTACCGCTGGTCTCTCATTAACAGGATGTAAGGCCAGCATGCTGGGTAAGCGCGAAAGGCAATTTCGCGTCAGTTTGAATACCTCAACCATCCGAACCTACCAGCTTCCTGTTGAAAAACAGATTGATGTGTGTGGGGCGGCAGGATTCGACGGCATAGAACTTTGGGTTTCGGATATTGAAAAATATCTCAGTCAGGGAGGCAGCCTATCAGATTTGGAAAAGAAGCTGAAAGATAACCGGTTAGTATTGGAAAACATCATCGGTTTTGCACCTTGGTCGTCGGATGATGAACATAAGCGTCAGGAGGGGCTGCTTCAGATGAAAAAAGAAATGGAAATGACAGCGAAGCTTGGCGGAAAATACATCGCAGCCCCCGTCCAGGGAATTGCACAAATTGACAGAGAAAAAATGGGCGAGTATGCACAGCGCTATCGCGATATATTAGACATTGGTACGACAACAGGCGTTATTCCGCTACTTGAACTCTGGGGTTCAAGCGTTTTATTCAACCTTGCAGACGCCACGCATATCGCCTTGGGAACCGGACATCCGGATGCCAATCTGCTGCTCGACTTTTATCATTTATTTAGAGGTGGAAATTCGTTTGACAGCTTACATTTGTTGAACGTTAGTCGACTACCTGTAATACATATCAATGATTACCCCGCAATACCTCCCCGTACACAGCTCAAAGATAGCGACAGGGTATATCCGGGAGACGGTATTTGTCCGTTTAACACGATCCTCCCTTTCCTATTCAAATCGGGTTTTTGCGGAGGCTTTTCTGTTGAGCTGTTCAACGAGGGTTATTGTAAACAAAACACGCCTGAGCAAATGCTCGCTATTACCTTAGAAAAAACAAAACAATTAATAACGAACTTATTATGAATATCACGAGAAGAAATTTTTTAAAAACAACTGCTGCTGCCGCAGTTTTGGCGCCAACAATTAATTTAAGCGCTCTCGGAAACGTGTCGGCCAATGATAGAATAAATGTAGCATTAATAGGCTGCAAAAACATGGGATGGGGCGATTTATCCGACATGATGTTAGACAAAGATGTCGAATGTGTGGCTTTATGCGACATCGATAAGTCGATATTGGACAACAGAGCGGCAGAGCTTGTCAAGAACGGAAGGAAGGAGCCGACTTTATATGGCGACTACCGTAAACTGCTCGACCGTAAGGATATTGATGTCGTAATCGTTGGCACGCCCGACCACTGGCACTGCCTCCACATGGTGGATGCCTGTGCGGCTGGGAAAGATGTCTATGTCGAAAAACCGATTGCAAACAGCATCGCCGAATGTGATGCCATGGTGGCAGCGGCCAAAAGATATAGCCGTGTTGTGCAGGTCGGGCAGCAACAACGCAGCAGCGGCCACTGGAAAGAGATGGTCGAATACCTGCGCTCCGGCAAACTCGGAACTATCGGCAGGGTGCATATCTGGGCTAATTTTACGTATGCCGTCGTTGCCTCCCGACCGGATTCGGAAGTGCCTGCCGGTGTGGACTTTGAGACATGGTTAGGCCCTGCTCCTTCGCGAACATTTAACCCGCAACGTTTTCATGGCCTCTGGCGTATGTTCTGGAATTACGGCGGCGGACTGATGACCGACTGGGGCGTTCACCTGCTTGATATGGGTCTCTGGGGGTTAAATATCACCGGCATGCCCAACAAAATTGTGGCTACCGGCGGCAAATTCTATTCCCCGCAAGGCATGCACGAGACTTACGATTCGCAGACTGTCAGTTACCTGTTCGACAACTGTATCATGAACTGGGAACACAACGCAGGCTTGCAGAAAGGCCCATACGGCAGGGGTTACGGCGTATCTTTCTTGGGAACAAACGGCACACTTGTCGCCGACCGTGATAATTGGATGGTCTATCCGGAAAGAGAAAACACGAGTTCAGAGTTAAAAGTGAAAGCCGATGGGCAGGACCACAAGCTGCATGTCCGCAACTTCCTCGAATGTGTGAGAACCAGGAATTTCCAAACTGCTTGCACAATCGAGAACGGTAGCCTCTGCGCTAAATACGCTCATCTGGGAAATATCGCCGCCCGCTTGAATACGGCCTTAGTTTACGATGACGCAGCGAAAAAATTTATAAACGCCCCTAAACAATTCAAAAACGCTCCGGAAGCTAATGCTTTTATCAAACCTGCGTACCGCGCCCCCTGGAAGTTCCCGTCATAAAGCTACCTTATTATAAGAAGACTTGTTACCATCAACTAAAACAGTACCCCAACGGCAAACGATATCCGGTTGTATTCCACTTCGTGATGGTATTCATAGTCAGAATATGATTGTTTAAAGTCACTTTTTAACCGTTGAAACCGATAGCCTGCGCTTAAAGTCATCTCACAGGTGGACATTTTGAAGCGTACACCTATTTCTGGATTATACATGAAACCTCCATTATGTTTAAAGTCTCCATTATATCCATTGTTATTAAACTTTTTAACGCTATTGGAAAACGCATGACCAGCTTTTACGGCAATGTATGGGTTGTTTAATCCTGAGATAGCAAACAGCAGCAGGAAAAGGTTAGTGTCGTCTGTCGCCTCCGCCGTCGCGATTAAATGGAGGTCTATGGCCTCCGCCCTCTCTGTTGCCGCCTCCACCCTCTCGGTTGAATGGAGGCCTGTGGTTGCCGCTATCATGCTGACGTGGAGGTCGTGGTGGACGTTCACTCTCAGTGAAGCCTTCTGGTTTGGGCATTAATACTTTTCGTGAAAGTTTAAACTTGCCGGTTTTAGGATCAATATCTAACAGTTTCACTGTGACGGTATCGCCTTCCGCAAGTCCTGTGTCCTCTACCTTTTCTAAGCGTTTCCAATCTATTTCTGAAATATGAAGCAATCCGTCTTTTCCCGGCAGAAATTCGACGAATGCGCCATACGGCATGACTGATGTTATCTTTCCTTCATAAATCTCTCCTACATCCGGGACAGCAACAATAGCTTTGATAGCTTTTATTGCGGCCTCTATGCTATCTTTGTTGGCGGCTGCAACTTCCACAAATCCTTTGTTGTCAATCTCTTCAATAGTGATTGTAGTACCTGTTCTTTCCTGAATACCCTGAATGATTTTTCCACCTGGGCCTATAACAGCGCCAATAAATTCTTTTCCAATGATAATCGTTTCGATACGGGGTGCGTGTGGTTTCAGATCTGGACGTGGCGCCGGTTGGGCTTCGTTAATTTTATTGAGTATATGCAATCGGCCTTCTTTAGCTTGCGCTAACGCATTTTCCAGTATTTCATACGTCAACCCATCGACCTTGATGTCCATCTGCGTAGCAGTTATCCCATCCTTTGTGCCTGTCACTTTGAAATCCATATCACCGAGATGGTCTTCATCGCCAAGAATATCTGAAAGGATCGCATAGTTTGTTCCCTTTTTTTCGGAGATAAGCCCCATGGCGATGCCCGAAACGGGTTTGCGCATCTGAACGCCGGCATCGAGCAATGCAAGCGTGCCTGCACAAACGGTCGCCATCGATGAGGAACCATTTGATTCGAGGATGTCGGAGATGATACGTACTACATAAGGAAAATCTTTGGGTATCATACGCTTTAGCGCTCGGAGCGCAAGGTTTCCGTGTCCCACCTCGCGGCGTCCTACTGCGCGTTGCGGACGGGCTTCGCCTGTAGAAAATGGTGGAAAGTTGTAATGGAGCAAGAAACGCGATTTGCCGAATATCAACACATCATCAACGATCTTTTCATCGTCTTTTGTGCCGAGTGTGACGGTTGTCAGGGATTGTGTTTCACCGCGCGTGAACACAGCTGCCCCATGCGGGCCAGGCACATAATCAGTTTCAATCCATATCGGACGTATCTCGGTTGTTTTACGGCCATCCAAGCGCTTTCCTTCATCTAAGATAGCCCGGCGCATGGCTTCCTTCTCAACATCGTGATAATACCGGTCGATCAAGGGACTTTTTATTGCTAATTCTTCTTCAGTATATTGAGACTTAAAAGTCTCTTTTACCTCCTTAAACGCTTCGCCCCGTTCCTGTTTTTCGCTGCCTGAAATGGCAATTGCATACACTTTTTCATAACAGACGCTACGTACCAAAGCGCGCAGGTCTTCATCATTATCTTCGTGGTTATAATCCCGTTTCACGGTTGTACCGCAGGCTTCCATGAGTTCGAGCTGTACTTGGCAATGTATTTTAATCGCTTCGTGCGCGACTTTGATTGCTTCCAGCATATCCTTTTCCTGTACTTCGTCCATTTCGCCTTCAACCATCATAATATTGTCGGCGGTAGCGCCTACCATGATGTCTAAATCGGCTTTCTCCACTTGTGAAAAAGTAGGGTTAACTACAAATTCTCCATCCACACGTGCTACGCGCACCTCTGAAATAGGCCCGTTAAAGGGGATGTCGGAAACAGCAAGCGCCGATGAAGCCGCCAATCCGGCTAACGCATCCGGCATATCCTCGCCATCAGCCGAGAACAATATGATATTTACAAACACTTCTGCGTGATAATTATCAGGGAATAACGGACGAAGCGCTCGGTCAACCAAACGTGCAGTTAATACTTCCAGATCGGAAGCTCTCCCTTCTCTACGTGTGAATCCCCCGGGAAAACGTCCAAACGCCGAAAACTTTTCCTTATACTCTACCGAAAGCGGCATAAAATCTGTCCCCGGAGTTGCTTCTTTTGCTCCACAAACGGTAGCAAGTAACATTGTATTACCCATTCGGACAGTTACTGAACCGTCAGCCTGTTTGGCTAACTTCCCTGTTTCAATGGTGATTGTCCTTCCATCACCCAAATCAATCGTCTTGTTAATTACATTCATCTTTTTTTATTTTTACATCATACATCAAATTGGCACAAAAGCGCCAAAAAATTTTTTATTGTCTAAATTCGCGCAAAGGTAGTACAAGTTGAGTGCAAAAAAAAATATTTCACTTTTCTTTTGATTATTCAAACTCTTTGTTTTACCTTTGCCACGTCTAAAAAGAAAGAAAGTATTCTTTAATATCGGGCATTGAATGTTGGGAGTTTATTCCGTTTTTGGTTTTAATATTTTGATATTCAGAAGTTTCCATGTCCGTAATAATAAATCCTTGTTTTGGAAACGGCAAGGGATTAAAATAGATGTGGTCATGAAATATATGTTTTTTTGTTTTTTATTTTTTATTGGCGTATCAAGTTTGCTACTTGCACAAGATAAGGTTGTGGTACGTAATGGGCCTACGATTGATGTCAAAGTTATTAGAATGAACAATGATTCAATTTTTTACCTCTATCCAGGCGATCCGCTTATTTATAAACGTCCTAAAACAGTTATTTCTTATATTATTTATGCAGATGGCAGGCGCGAATATTTTGATGACTACCAAAATCCTGTCTCTGATAATGCAACGAATCGAACTAGTTCGACAACCAACAGGACAACGACGCCTGCAACGAGCCGTAACAATTTGCTTGAGGATGATGAAATCTATTGGCAGGATGTAAAGACCACTTTTACAGAAACAGAAGTAAAAGGTTTAACTCGCCTGAATCGTATTTCGGCCAAGTCGAATATCAGCTATAAAGACGCAATGCAGCAACTGAAGAAAAAAGCTGCCGATATGGGTGGAACGATTGTT
>Ga0082212_10002257_pt1 | contig 28294 bp, 33 predicted proteins | sample TergutNt197P3_FD_71548 | JGI IMG/M metagenome (GOLD analysis project Ga0082212, IMG submission 71548) | Neocapritermes taracua P3 segment gut microbial communities from Petit-Saut dam, French Guiana - Nt197 P3 | ecosystem: Host-associated > Arthropoda: Insects > Digestive system > Gut ...
CAGGGTACATGAGCAGTGGCTACCGCCTCCTGCTATAAGTTCAGCCTCAAAAAAGGCAGTCTCCCGGATACCCCTCTGAACTGTAACCCGGCCTGCGTTGCTGCGGCCGGATGAACTGAATTTGTGTTTGACATACGGTACTGCATTTTGATAAACTCCAGTTAGGCTTTGTCTCATTTATGTCACACCACTGTCACCATCGTGTCACCAAATAACCAGTTTTCCAGCGTAGAATACTATTATATAATAATATCAGCGGGCGAAAAACTAATTGCAAAAAGCCCGCAACCCCTTGAAAACATAGGAATTGCAGGCTTATATGATTGGTCGGAGTGGCGGGACTTGAACCCGCGGCCTCATGGTCCCGAACCATGCGCGATACCAAACTTCGCCACACCCCGGCATTACCTGCAGAATCAACGCCATATAAACGACTCATGCAAGTGGGAATTAGTATAAAGCACGCGGACAGAGAATGCAAGAGTTTTTTAGATGCAAGACGCCATATTTGCGATTACAAAGATGAGCCCGGAAATGAACCCGGAAATGAACGCGGAGACGAGCCCGGAGACGAGCCCGGAGACGAGCCCGGAGACGAGCCCGGAGACGAACACAAAGGCATAGGCTGACAGGGAGGATAATTACCGATATGAGCGAAATATATGATAAACTGAAGAAATGTTACGAAACTGTTCGCGCAAAAACCGAGTTTTCACCGGAAGTCGCCATTGTACTCGGTTCGGGTCTCGGCGGCTATGCAGATGAGATTGAAGTTGAGACGTCCATTGACTACAAAGAGATAAGCGGGTTTCCGGTCAGCACGGTTCCGGGACATGCGGGAAGGTTTGTGTTCGGCAGAATAAGGGGAGTCCCTGTCGTAGTGATGCAAGGCCGCGTACATTATTACGAGGGGTACAGTATCAGTGACGTTGTTCTGCCGGCAAGGCTGATGGGCCTGCTGGGGGCGAAAGTGCTCTTCCTTACAAACGCGGTCGGCGCCATCAACATTTCGTTCTCGGCAGGCGATTTCATGCTGATACAGGATCACATCCTCTATGCTGTGCCGTCTCCGCTGATCGGGCCGAACATCGAGGAGCTGGGCACAAGGTTCCCTGATATGAGCGAGGTATATGACAAGAACCTGCGTAAGAAAATCATCAGCGCCGCCTCAGATCTTGACATCAAGCTGAGGGAGGGTATATATCTGCAAACGACAGGGCCGAATTTTGAGACGCCCGCGGAGATACGCGCATTCGGGGCGCTTGGGGCTGACGTAGTCGGAATGAGCACAGCGTGCGAAGCTGTCGCCGCGAAGCATATGGGTTTAAAGGTATGCGGTATATCATGCATTTCAAATCTTGCCGCGGGAATATCAAGGATCCCGCTGACGCATGAAGAAGTGCAGGAGATGGCCGATAGAGTTGCACCGCGCTTTAAGACGCTGATCACGGAATCGATTTTCAGAATAAGCGAGTAGCGCCGGGTGTGAGGTCACAGGCACTTAAATCAAACGTATAATGATTGCGTAGCAATCATTATACCAGGATCGGTCAGGAGCGGAGAACACAAGGTGGACAGTAAGCTTGAGTTTGTGCTGCGAAATGTGGAGAAGCCGGCGCGGTATACCGGCGGTGAGTTCAGGCAGGTCATAAAGGATAAGGACGCGGTGCAAATCCGCGTCGCTTTCTGTTTCCCGGACACGTATGAGATCGGTATGTCGAATCTTGGACTGCACATTTTATACGGGCTGCTGAACAAACTCGACTATGTGTGGTGCGAGCGCGTCTTTGCGCCATGGCCTGACATGGAAGCGCAGATGCGCGAAAACAGCATAAAGCTGTACGGCCTGGAAAGCGGTGATCCGATATGTGATTTCGACGTGATCGCTTTCTCTCTGGGTTATGAGTTGTCATACACTAATGTCCTGAACATGCTCGATCTGGCAGGCTTGAAACTACGCTCAAAAGACAGATCAGATGCGGTTCCGCTTGTGATCGCAGGCGGAACGTGCTGTTTTAATCCTGAGCCGCTTGCGGAGTTTATTGATATGTTTGTCGTCGGTGAAGGCGAGGATGTGATTACAGAGATAACTTCGCTGTTGTCATCTGCAAAACGCGCCGGAACCGGTAAGGAAGGCTTCATGAAGTCAGCGGCGGAAGTCGGAGGCGTGTACATACCGTCGGAGTATGTCTTTTCATATAATGAGGATGGGACAATCAAGGCTATTACTGCAGCGCGGGATGGATTGCAGCAGAGCGCCTTAGTTTTAGGGGACAGCGCGGAGCTGCAGGTCGCATCAGAGAACAACGCGGAAACGCAGAGAGAAAAGTGCGGCGGAGCAGAGAGGCAAGGCAATGCAAAACAGGTGATGAAGCGCGTTGTGGATGACCTTGACGCTGCTTATTTTCCTGTCGATGCGATAGTTCCGTCAACGGGAATCGTACATGACCGTACAGTTTTGGAGTTGTTCAGAGGCTGCGTTCACGGATGCAGGTTTTGTCAGGCCGGGTTCGTGTACCGTCCTGTACGGCAGCGTTCGCATGAGACGCTTATCCGGCAGGGCATCGAAGCTGCCGGAGGTTCCGGGTATGACGAAATCGCGCTCTCTTCACTCAGTTCGAGCGATTATCCGCAGCTCATCGAGCTATGCGACGGATTACTGGAGTGGTGTTCTCCGCGGAACATCAGCCTGTCATTACCGTCGCTTCGCGCAGATAACTTCAGCACGCAGCTAATGGAAAAGCTGCAGTCGGTCCGAAAATCCGGATTAACGTTTGCCCCTGAAGCGGGAAGTCAGCGCCTGCGCGACGTTATCAATAAGAAGGTTACTGAAGAAGAGTTCCTCGAAACTTGCAGAATTGCGTTTGAAGGCGGCTGGAACAGCGTCAAGCTTTACTTTATGCTGGGATTGCCGACAGAGACGGATGAAGACGTCATAGCAATAGCAGAGTTATCACGCGCTGTTTTGAACACATGGAAGAGACATGCGGTTAATAAGAGCCGCGGCGTGAAAATAACTGTAAGCACATCCTTTTTCGTGCCGAAGCCGCACACACCTTTCCAGTGGGAAGCGCAAATAACCATGGATGAGTACAACCGCCGCACAAAGCTGCTGCATGACACTATGCGCACGAAGGCAATCAAATATAGCTGGCATGCCCCTGATCAGGGCTTGATAGAGGCGGTGCTTGCGCGCGGCGACAGGCGCGTTTGCGACGTTATTGAAGCAGCTTGGAGAAACGGCGCAAGGTTCGACTCATGGAATGAACGGTTTTCGCTCAAGCAGTGGCTTGAAGCATTCAGACAGTGCGGGGCTGATCCGGATTTCTACGCGCACAGGGAGCGCCTGCACGGGGAAAAACTGCCGTGGAGCGTTGTATCCTCCGGAGTTTCAGAGGATTATTTATGGAAGGGACGCGAGGCTTCGCTGAGATGTGAAACAACACCCGACTGCAGCGAAGAGTGTACAGGCTGTGGAGTGTCAGGCTTGTTTTGTTGCGCTGCAGCTTCCGGCGGAGGAGTACCGGGCTCGCAGGGTTGCGCTGCAGCTTCCGGCGAGGGAGTACCGGGCTCGCAGGTTTCCGATGCAGCCTCCGGCTGTGAAGTACCGGATTCGCCGGGTTGCACAACAGCCTCCTGCGGAGGAGCCTGATATGGGAGAGAGAGTACGCCTCCGTTTCTCAAAGACAGGTAAAGCAAAATACATATCGCATCTTGACCTTATGGCGACGATGCGCCGCGCTCTTTTACGTTCGGGCGTCCGGCTGAGTTACTCGGAAGGATTCAATCCGCATCCGTACTTATCTGCCGCGCTGCCCTTGCAGGTTGGCTGCGGGAGCGTTTGCGAGCTGATCGATTTTGAAACAGCTGGCAAAGCCGCTGAACCAGGGACAGAAACAGAGGCTCCGGACCGGGATAACAACGGAAACCCCTCAGCGCTTCCGTGCGGAGACCCCTCAGCGCTTCCGTGCGGAGACCCCTCAGCGCTTCCGTGCGGAGACCCCTCAGCGCTTCCGTGCGGAGACCACTCAGCGCTTCCGTGCGGACATCTCTCAGCACTCCGGTGCCGACATCTCTCAGCGCTTCCGGACAGAATGAACGAAGTTCTTCCGGAGGGGATTGAAGTTTACGAAGCGTATGCAGCAGAGAGAAAGTTCAAAGACATAGCATGGCTGGAAGTATGCGGTGAACTCTACTATAACGGGACAGCGTCTGAAGACATCGGTGACGCTCTGGAGTCTGTGTTCTCATCGCATAGCATTGTGATCTCAAAAAAGACAAAGCGCGGCTTCGGTGATGTCGATATCGCCACGTTCATCAAAGACGTAAAAGTTAGCAACAACAGCATTGTACGCATTTCCGCTGTGATATCTGCGCAAAACCCCACCATTACCCCGGGCGATTTATTAGCTGCGCTGTCTGCAAGTAGCACTGCGATAACCCCGCGCTTTGCGTTGTTTACCAGAACTCAGGTGTTCGACCGTGAAATGCAGTTCTTCAGATAATATCTGTTTTTGTAAAACTGCACTGCTGAGAGGCAGGTGTACGAGACATGAAAGCATACTCAGCATTGGCGAGACACTACGATAGTCTCACAACGGATGTTCCGTATACGGAGTATGCGGACTTTTACGAAACACTTTTCAGGAGTTATGATAAGAAAGTCAGCCTGATAGTCGATCTTGCCTGCGGAACCGGTTCTATGACACGCGAACTTGCGAAGCGCGGTTATGAGATGATAGGCGTGGACTCCTCACCGGATATGCTCAGCATAGCAGCGCAGTACAGCGTAGCACAAAGTAACGCGGTGCAAAGCAGCACAGCGCAGTATAGCACATCGGATGAAAGTACTGCGTCGGGAGACGCTGTGCAGAGCGGCGAGACGCCGGAGACAATTAAACCGGTAATCGCGCCTATCTATATTTGCCAGAAAGTTGAGGAGCTTGATCTGTACGGAACAGCGGACGCAGTCGTATGTTCTCTTGACGGACTAAACTATGTGAGCCCTGGGCTGATTCGGAAAGCGTTTCATAGAGTCGGACTTTTCATTGAGCCCGGAGGGCTGTTCATTTTCGACATTAACTCGCCCGGGAAGTATCGTGCTATGGACGGCGCCGTCTTCCTCGACGAAACTGATGAAGTGTTTTGCATATGGCGAACAGAATATTCCGAATCTGACAAAAAATGTTTCTATGGCGTAGATATATTCACGAAAACAGGCGCATTTTGGAAGCGGGATAGGGAAGAGCACACTCAGTACTCGCATGAACCCGATGATCTGGTACGTGTCTTGGCGGAGGAGGGGTTCGGTGATATAAGAGTGATGGGAGAGAGAAGAGAAAGCAAACCGGAACCCGATGAGCAAAGGATATTCATTTCGGGGAGACGGATATAGATAGTAAGAAGGTTAAAAATAGGCAAGGTACCGGAAACTTGGCGTAAATGAAATAATGGGAGGGGAAAAGTTTGAAGAACAGGGGTTCAAACCACTACATGGAGTCCGCCGAAAGCGGACAGGATTCATTAAGTATGACGTCCGATCACAAAAAAGCATTGTCTGCGATGTTCGCTGCGGCGGTGAAACGGAGAATGCGGATACTGTGCGTTACGATGGTAATCGTACTTGCGTTCACAGGAATCATTACGCTGACATCAGCGTCCGCGTCCAACAGGCAGAGCATTCAGGACACACTTGACAGGGTAGCCGGTGCTGTCGATGCCGCCGAGCCGTTATATCAAGAACTCATAGATATGATTGCCGAGGAAGTCGAAGCGATGAAAGAGGGATATGAAGATGACGGCGAGTACGATACTGAGGAGGCAGAAGCTGAATATGAGGAGCTCAACGGGTATATTTCTCAGCTGAGCAGCCTGATTTCCGGACTGAGCGGCCTTCCCTCTGACCTGAACTCAAGCGAGGGGAAAACAGTATACGCCGCAAAGGAGTATCTGACGATGCTGCTTAACATGACCACAGATCTGGCTGAACTTCTGCGGTACAGCATAGACATGTATTACGCTATCGAGCCTTTTGGATTGATGGACATGGACACAGATGACTTTACAGTGATTGCAGATCAGATTTGGTCGCGCTGCAACGAATCGAAGATTCTTTTGGAGCAGATCGTACCTCCGGCTTATATAGCGATCACGCACAATGAAATGACAACGCGTGTAACCGAGTTTCGCGACTTTGGCGAAGACTTTTATTATGCATGTTACCTTGAAGATCCGCTTCGCATGTATTCATGTATATACCGTATGAACAGGATCATTAGGATGTTCGAAATTTGCGATGATAATCTAACTGCGGATTTGGAGCTCCAGTTCAGACAGGCTGAACATAGAGTCACCGGGCCGATATCACAGCTGCGGGACGAGCTTAACGCAAATCTGGAATTAATGAATAATGCTTTTGGGGGGGAAAGATGATGATGTATTGCGGATCGTGCGGCGCCAAGCTTCTCGATGGCGCGAAATTCTGCCCCTCCTGCGGGGCAAGGACGGATGAGCCGGACGCTCAGGCCGCTGGCTTAAACGAGCAGACGCCAGACGGCGTTCAGCAACCGGTGCAGGAGCCCGCGTATAGCGCGCCGATACAGCCGCCGGAACAGGAGCCCTCGTATAGCGCGCCGGTGCAGCCGCCGGTGCAGGAGCCTTCGTATTACACGCCTGCACAGCCGCCGGTGCAGCAATCAGCGCAGGAGCCTTCGTATTACACGCCGGCACAGCCGCCGGTGCAGCAATCAGCGCAGGAGCCTGCATATTACACGCCGGCGCAGCCGCCGGCACAGCAATCAGCGCAGGAGCCTTCGTATTACACGCCGGCACAGCCGCCTGCACAGTACCAGCAGCCGCAACAGCCACCTGCGCAGTATCAACAGCAGGGCGTGTACCAGCCATCGCCGGAAAAGAAGAAGCTGTCAAAACAGATGAAAATACTGTTTATTACGCTCCCTGTAGTCGTAGTACTTGCGGCGGGAGGTTTCCTGTTGCACCACTTTCTCTCAACGAAGCCGGACGACGTGAAAGAGCCTGCAGTGATTGAAGAGACCGCGCCTTCTCCTTCTGAAACCGTGAGCCAAATTGTTCCTGAAGATTCAACAGACTCTCCCGAGCCTGAAAAGGACGTCGAATTGCCATATGTCACGTACTCATTCCTGGATAAAAAGCCTGAAGCTGTGATCGAGTTCACTGCTGTTGACAGTATATTCCCGTCCAACTACCGCACGCTTGACTCGCTTGTAGTGTTCACAGGATACAGCGACTACGGTGAACTCGACGTGCTGATAGAAGTTGAGGTTCCGGGCTTTACACAGCAGTTCAAGCAAAAGGTGACTCTGGGGAGGCAGGTAACAAAACTGCGGATCATCCCTCCGCTGGTGACAGGGACGATAGACCTGAACTCTGAAAAGATGGCTCAGCTCGTATATTCAGTGACAGACAACGAGACGGGCAGAATTCTCGTTCAGGAGAGCAAAAATCTCAAGATATACAGCAAGTTCGACATGGTGTGGGGCAATGCAAATGATTTCTACAGTTACATAGACAACATACTTGCGTGGATGACGCCTGACGCTCCGGAGATACTGGAGCTTAAGCGCGACGCGATAGACTACTTAAGTTTCATCACCGAAGGAGCCCTCAACGCGCTGATAGGTTACCAGGACTACAATTTCTTCGAGCATCATTACTCCAATACATGGGTGCAGGCTGTCGCAATACAGGGAGCGATGAGCGACATCACCGAGATCCGGTATAATAACTCGCTCTTTTCGATGGATGCTGAGCAAAGGGTCAAGCTGCCTGCTGATACGCTGACGTCAAGGAGCGGGCTGTGTATAGAAACCGCTCTTGTAATGGCTTCCGCGCTCGAATCCACAGGGATGCACGTTATGCTGATATTTCCACCGGGACACGCTCAGGTTGCTGTGGAGGCGTCGCCGTATTCGGGAGATTATTTCCTGATTGAAACGACCATACTTCCGATGACCCGGGACATGGAAACATGGAATAATACGGTACTGTTTCTCAGTCAAGATGAATGGCTGGGGTATATAACCGGTGAAGGCTATTACACATACGGCCCGTGTTATGTGCTTGACTGCGATTTGGGTGAGAAGCTTGGCATCAGAGCTATGAGTAATTAACGGTAACAACAGTGGATAAAATTATAAAGGCGATATCCGGAGACGGTTATATAACATGCAGTGCGGTCACGTCCGGAGAACTGACGGAGCGCGCACGTAACATCCATGCCGCGTCGCCCGTCGTGACCGCGGCTCTGGGTCGCACTCTTGCAGCGGCTTCAATGATAGGCAGCACACTCAAGAAACCCGGAGCTTCGGTTACAGTGCGGATAAACGGCGGCGGACCGTCGGGAAGTATAATTGCCGTGTCAGATCACGAAGGATTTGTGCGCGGATATGTCGCAAATCCCGCTGCTGACTTGCCGCTGAATGCAAAAGGAAAGCTTGACGTGGGGGGAATTGTCGGAACGCAGGGCATGCTTTCTGTCATCAGGGATTTTGGCGAAACGGAGCCGTACTCCGGCTCCGTTGAGCTCGTGAGCGGCGAGATCGCGGAGGATTTTGCGGCGTACTTCGCAGAGAGCGAGCAAATTCCGACTGTCTGCGCTCTCGGCGTCCTTGTTGACAGGGACAGATCCGTGCTTGCGGCAGGCGGTTATATAATACAGCTTCTGCCCGGAGCTCCGGAAGAGATAATCGGGAAAATTGAGGAGAATGTTAACAGAACAGGCGCTGTAACGGATGTTTTGAAGGCAGGCGGAGCTGAGAAGCTGCTCGAATCGGTCATGACCGGGTTTTCACCCGTAATCCTTGAGACCTGCGAGGTCGGGTATAGATGCGGATGCAGCCGGGAGCGCGTTATTGCTGCGGTATCCGGGCTTGACAGGCGGGAAGTCGACGACATCAGGCGCAAAGGCGAACCGGTGGAGGTGACATGCCAGTTTTGCGACGCTGTATACGTTTTCTCCCCGGACGAGATGCGGCGCTAAGCAAACGCTTGAGTTCTCCTATCACTCTTTTTTACGACTTGGCCATCGTATGTACATAGAATAGGAAATCTGCGAAGTGACGTGAAAACAGCCCTGTAGTTACTGAAACTACAGGGCTTATATACTGGAGGCGACACCCGGATTTGAACCGGGGCGTGAGGATTTTGCAGACCCTTGCCTTACCACTTGGCTATGTCGCCATATATAGACTTATTTACGCTGTCCCTGATAATAACCGATGCTAACCCATCCGCATCGGAGAGGACGATTAGCGGAATAAATTAAGTTCTCGCTATCGGGAAAGCGAAGTTAAGAGCAACAAGTGAGATCTCGAGATCTATGGAGCGGGCGACGAGGCTCGAACTCGCTACCTCCACCTTGGCAAGGTGGCGCTCTACCGGATGAGCTACGCCCGCAAAATAACTATGGTGCCTCCGGTCGGAATTGAACCAACGACACGCGGATTTTCAGTCCGCTGCTCTACCGACTGAGCTACAGAGGCAAGGTGCGGCGCAATGAAGCGCCGCAGTTTGGCGACCCAGAACGGGCTCGAACCGTCGACCTCCAGCGTGACAGGCTGGCGTTCTAACCAACTGAACTACTGGGCCACATTTGAGGAAGTGAGTATATCGCATCGGTGATATTGGCTGATTTTGGTGGGAACAACAGGACTTGAACCTGTGACCCCATGCTTGTAAGGGTAGTTTCGATTATTTAAGAACTGTTGCGGCGCAATGGTTTGCGCGTTATATGCTGTAAAAGTCCCCTCTCAAGTCCCCTCAAAAATAAAAATACCAAAGGAATACTAACATGAGGTGTTTGCCTTGTCAAGTGTTATTCCTGCAAAAATGTCATCGTTTTACAAAGGTTGTTCAGCCTGGCCTGGCTTCAAGTAAAGCTTGCTCCGGTTCGTTCGCAACTAAAATGTCATCCAGAATGTTTTCAATATAGGGAGCGAGATCTTCCGGCTTATTATCTCTGACTTCGGCGTATATGTCGAGTGTGGTTTGCACGTTTGCGTGTCCGGCCAGATACTGGATTTTTTTGATGTCAAGCCCGGATGCGCAGAGTATGGAAATGTATGTGTGGCGGAGAAGATGCGGTGTGACATGAAAGTCTACGAGTCCGGGGTAATGTTTCTTCTCTTTGATTGTCTTCCCTGCTGAGTCCTTGACTATTTTTCCGTCTTTATCACGCTTTGCTACGTCTTTTCTGGTATATCCGACTACTATTCCCCACATTCGATCAAAGGAAGAGAGTGTCATTTCTGAGCAGGTGCCTGCAGCGGGGACGACAAACAGACTATCATTCTCACCTCTGCGGCGAATTAACGCTTCAGTCAGGTACGGTGGGAGCGGGATTTGCCTGAAAGCTGCATCGGTTTTCAGATCCGGGGAGAATTTGGGTCTTCCGTTATTAGTGAATGTTACGGTGTTGCATACTGTGAGATATGGGGTGGGAGTATTAACATGTACATTTGTCCAGAGCAGTCCGAGGGCTTCTTCACGTCTGAGGCCTGTACACAGGCATAGTAATGTGAATAATTCTGCTCTGCTGCCTCTTACTGCTTCGACAAGCGTTCTGATTTCTGCGTCTGTTAACGGAATCTTCTTTCGTGCTTTTTCTCCTCCAGCCTTTCTCCTGTTTGATATTGGGCTTTTGTTTATAATGTTGTTTTCGAGCGCGCTGTCAAATACCATCTGGAGATTGTTCAGGATCTTTCTTCGCAGTGATGCTGACTTTCCATCAAGAGCCAGAAACAGTTCGTCGATATGCAGCGGCTTAATACTGCTGATCGGGATATTTCCAAGCTTTGGGAGGATGTGGTTGTTTACTATGTTATCGATTACTTCTATGGTTTTTGGCTTCAGACCGGCTACTCTAGTCGGATACCAGCGCTGCACATACTGCCACAGTGTCATGCTCATGTCCAGTAGAACGTCGTTATCTATATACTGCTCAAATGATCTTATCTTCTCAACGATTCTTTCAGGTTTTTTAGATGTAAACTCGTAATTGTGCTCTTTATATCTCCCTCTTTTGCGCCAGTGCTGTTTACTTTCGACCCACTCCATGTCAGGTAGGCCACGCTTTGTTTTCAATGTCTATCAGTCCTTTCTTTCTCCGTTTTTGTGGGATTTGAGCAGCATCATAAAATTTACAAATAATAACAAAATTCACAGATTGTTCACAAAGTCCCTTCGAAATAGTGTATAATTCAACATCCAAGTGTGAAAAATATTGGAATTTTCTACATTTTGGTGAAAACGCTCTATGCCCCGACTGTAACGGGGTATAATCTAGCAGAACAATACAAGTATATTTGTACTGTGAGGTATTGGTACACTTTTACGTTATCATGAACCTGAGTTATGAAATAGGGGTGATAACGTGTTGTATCCAAACAAGATATCTAGTGTAAGAACTGACAATGACAAGTCCCAAGGCGACTTAGCAGCAGCAGCAGGTGTATCTCAGCAGATGATAAGCTTATACGAAAACGGGAGTTCGATACCAAACGCAATTGTAGCTGAACTGATAGCTGATGCTTTAGGTACAACAGTTAGATACCTATATGCTGAATCAATTAATTCGTATATTACAGAAATGCGTATTAAAAGGAAAGATACCGGGTCCTGGACATAATAAGGAACTAAATAAAAACGACAAGGAGATATGCGTTGCACATTGTGCGGAGAGGTTCTTTATGGATCGAGAGGAGAACGATTTAAAGTATAAGGAGATAGATTCTCAAATATCTGAAAAACAGCCTATTTTTCGGCTGCATTCCTTTTTGCGATGCCTCGCATCACATCAAGGCCAACTTCCTGAACAGAAAGAGGAAAGCTGTGAAACTCGTTCAGGCGATCGTTGAGTTCTTTTGCTTCTTCGGTTGCAGTGCTGGGTTCTTCTGTAGTTAGTCTATCTACAATCAACTGCTCGTTCATAAGATCAATGACGGACACCTTCAGATAACTGGCTATTTCTGTCAGATGTCGTTTGTAAGACGATGTCTTTCCAGATCTCCAGTCGGTAACTGCGGATTTATTTATACCTATTGCGTTACATAGGTCTTGATCTGATATGTCGTGTTCCCATAATAGAAACAGGATGTTTCTCAGTTGATAGTCTTTTATACCGTTCAAGCCCATAGTGTGTTCCTCTGTACACGCTGCATAGATTGCAGCGTGTCTTTTTGTATATAATATACGAATTTCAGAAAAATCTGAAATAATTGAGTAAAATGCTTGACATTCAGAATAGTCTGAATTACTATTACTAAGTAATCATTACCCGGTAATGGTAACACAAAGTGATTATGCAAGTCAATACACAGATATGTTATGAGGTACTATTTATGTCTTTAGCATTGCAAGTTGTTCGGCGGGTCAGCCCGCGTAAGTTACGCGAGGCCCGCGTTGCTGCTGGTCTTTCAACTACTAAGCTCGCTGATATCGTTGGCGTTAATCAGTCAGCAATTTCTCAGTACGAGGATGGCCGTAAAGTTCCTAATGTTTCTGTGTTTGCTGGTATCGCTTGTGCTGTCAAATTACCGATGGATGATCTTGTGGAGCCTGTTGAGTAGGTGCTTATATGGAATTGCTTAATACGAGAGATGCTGCAAAGTATTTATGCATTAGTGCCGAGTCGTTAATGAACGAATATCGATCAGGAAAGCTGATCGGGTTTAAGATCGGCGGGCTTTGGCGCTTTGATAGGAGGGATCTTGACGCTTATATCAGTGTGCGCAGGGATGAGGCGACTGTTGCTGCGAGTGTACGTCAGAGTCATAAGGAAGGTGACAAGAAGATTGTCCCGTTTCGTAAGGCTGGTAGAGGTAAGCCTGCTCTTGATCGCGTGTGGACGCCGGGAAAGAAGATTCAGGATTTCTGCGCGAAGCAAGCGGATGCGGGGAGCAGAAGATGAGCGGTGTAAGTTTTCGATGGTATTGCAGGCGCCGTGAATGCGTCGATGGATGATCTTGTAGAGCCTGTTGGGTGATGTGGTTTCGGAAATAGTCTATGCAGCGTTTTTTCTTCTACCAGCATTTGTTGCATTTTGTATAGCTGAGCTCAATGGCTTCCGATCTCGTTACATAACTAGGGCTTTTCATACCGCTGCAATAGGATGTGCTGTGATACTTATGACCTGTCCGTGGGATCCATACATATAGTTCGGTAGATTTTTGCGCAGGAGGTTGTGGTAACTGACGTGGTGAAGTCGATGGCGACGGTAATGTGATTGTAGGTGGTGTCAAGGATGGTAATGGCGCTGGTGACTGTGTTTGACCTTTTATTGAGGAGTTTTGATTAAGCGAAGGTATTGTCATGGATCTGGGAGGGGCGTTTTCGCTGATCAATCCGTTCTCTTCTAAGTACCTTATCACATCAGATTTTTTCCGTAAAAACAACTGCTCAACCAGATTTTCTGTTCCCCAGCTTCTTAGCAGAAAGACAAGCATTCTATAACTGCCTATTGATTCTTCAAGCTCAATATAGCGGGCCCAGTCGCTTTGTGCTTCATCAATGTTTTCGCAGCTGATTAGCGTTAATAAAAGTAAGATAGCGAGTAGTGCTAGCAGAAATCGTTTCATTTACTCTACCTCATGATTAATCTTCTTTGTGCTCAGCCTACAGGGGGTGGCTGGCTGATGTGCTGGCGCGGATACTGCGCTTCTGGCTGTAATATGATTCCCTTCATATTGTGTTTTCTGCGATAGAGGTTTTCTCAATTGGCCGCCTCCTGTGGGTTGGTACAAGTGTTTATTTTCATTTATGTTTCATCCTAAAGCCTAAAGCGGCTTGAATGTCAAGTGATTCTTTCGGGTCTATAGATTTTGTTTGTTGGAGGTCTTTTTATATGAGCGAGCAGATCAAGCGGGCGTTTACGTTTCATGAGCCGAAGGGTGATCAGGCTAAGCGGTATTCGTGTATCAGGGATACGGCGAAGTCGTTTGCTCTGGTGATCGAGAGTTTGTGCCCGGAGTCACGGGAGCGGTCGCTAGCGATGACGAGGCTGGAAGAGGTCGTTATGTGGGCGAATGCGGCGATCGCCAGGAATGAGTGAGGTGAGAGGATGAAGGCTTTAACTGTGATGCAGCCGTGGGCGGCGTTGATCGCTGTCGGCGCGAAGCGGTTTGAGACTCGGAGTTGGGATGCTCATTATCGCGGGCCCCTGGCAATCCACGCGGGAAAAAAGGATGGTACTGGTTTGCTGTCAAATGAGGAGCTCAGCGCTGCGGTAAAGGCGCTGAAGGGAACGCGGTACGAGGTGGCGCATGATAGGTTAGGCGGCGGATTCGATTATGATTTCCCTTATGGGGCGGTCATCGCGACGGCTGTTTTAGTGGATCGTCTTAGGGTGGAGAATGTCTGGGTGTCTCCTGGCGACGGCGTGCCGGCGTTTATGGATGTGTTTGCCTGCAGAGGCAACAAGCGTTTCAGGATAAGTGGCGATGAGCTTTTGTTCGGCGATTTTTCGCGCGGCCGGTTCGCGTGGGAGCTTGAGGATGTAAAGGTGCTCGATGAGCCTGTGTTTGTACGTGGCAGGGTTGGGCTTTGGGATTGGGAAGGAGCTTAAGTGAATATTATTAGGGATATCGATATTTCGATGCTGGAGGCGCATCCGGATAATTTGCGTAAGGATCTGGGGGATCTTTCCGAGTTAGCTGCGAGCATCAGAGAAAATGGAGTGCTGCAGAATTTGACTGTGGTGCCATGGGCTCAGGCGTTCCGTGATAGTCGGGAGACGCCGGAGATCCGTGAGGATGTGTTCGTGGTGGTTATCGGGCACAGGCGCCTGGAGGCGGCGAAGCTGGCGGGACTGGATGTGCTGCCGTGCGTTGTTTCGGATATGAACTATTTGGATCAGATCGCGGCGATGCTTATTGAGAATGTGCAGCGGGGCGATTTGAATGCTTACGAGCAGGCGGAGGGGTTCCAGCTGATGCTGGATCTTGGAAACTCCGTGAGCGATGTGGCTGTGCGGACGGGTTTTTCAGCGACTACGGTCCGGCAGCGGGTGGAGCTGCTTGATCTAGACAGAAAGGTGTTCATGGATTCGATTGAGCGCGGGGCGTCGCTTAAGGACTACGCTGAGCTTGCTAAGCTTGAAGATGTTGAGCTAAAGAACCGGGTGCTTGAGAAGATCGGTACGAACAATTTTGCTTATGAGCTCAACCGGGCTTTAGACGAGGAGCGGCGCCGGCATACAAGAGAGGCGATTGTGTCGGTGCTGAATAACTTCGCGACTGAGGTGAAGGAGCGGGACGGGTACCGTGTTGTTAAGGAGTATTATCTATATCTGGGGAAAGATATCGTGCTTCCGGACGATGTTGGCGAGGTTGAGTATTTCTATTATGTAACTCAATACGGGCCCATTGATCTGCTTAGGCCTATGGATGCGGTGGCTGATGATTCGGGTGCGACGGATCCGGCGGAGTCGGAGCGCGCGGAGAGCGAAGCGCGCGAGAAGGCGCGCAGGGCCGCGATCGCGGATCTGACAAGTCGTGCGTTTATGCTGCGTTGTGATTTCGTGAGGGGCGTGGCTGCGTCGCGGATCAAGAAGTGTTTTAGCGACGTTGTTGCGCTCATGATAAACAAGTATGAAGACTACGATGATTTTGCCGATGCGTTTGGGATCGAGCTGGAGGATGATTGGGACGATGATCGTGTCCTCTTGGCTATAAAGGACGCTGTCCGGGCGGCGCCGGAGCGTGCGCTGCTGCTCCTGGCTTGCGAGAGCTTCAATGATAGTGCTGCGCTAGGTACCGGGTGGGATTACCAGCACTTGGATGATGGTCGGCTTACGGAGATCTACGGAATGCTGGAGAAGATGGGGTACGGTGTTTCCGACGAGGAGCGGCAGCTGATCGACGGTACGCATCCGTTGTTTGTAGTAGATGGGGATGATGTGAGTGGGTGAACTGGTGGTGTTTATTGATTTCAACGTTACAAAGGATTGCATGAATCTTGAAGATTCGTTCGGTGAGATTTGCGCCCAGTGTAACCGCTGCGGTCGGTTCGATGGGCGCAATAAGAAAGAGGTGGGGACGGATGGTCCTGACGAGGGCTGAGTTTATAAGCCAGATGCGCGAGGCTCTGGATGCGCTGGAGGCGGGGCACTTTTCTATTTTGAAGTTTGACAGCGCGGGGGATTGCAGTTTCTATATCAACCGGAGTTATGGACATATGATCCTCAAAGTAGGAGTTGCTGATCTTATGTTCAGGTTATTTGAGTCGACGCCTGAGGAGCGAGCTGTATTTATGGGTGTGCCGGAGCATAGCGCGGCTGCGTTCAGGCGCAATGCTGCGCGCGAGGCACCTCAGTGCGACGAGTGTGAGGTGGGTTTGAGGGGCGCGCCTGCGGCGCCTGAGGCGGCGGCGGAGGTGCGCGATGGCGGAGAGGGGTGATTCAGTAATGCTTGAATCTCTGGTTGATGAGATATATGCGTTGACTTTTGAGGAGTTGTTTTTGTTCTTCGACGCGCTCGATAAGCTGGGAACCGAGGGTAAGAGGTTTGCAGAGGCTTTGGCGGATTATTTCCGGTGCTCCGATTATCGCGATGGCTGAGTTTTGGCTTTGAGGTGTTTCTATTGTGAGCGATACGTATTGCTCGCGCTGCGGGAGGCTTATTACGTTCGTCCGCACGGAGCGGGGCGCTAAAATGCCGTGTAATGCAGCGCGGGTAGACTTTATTGAGGATGTTCAGGGTGATGCTTTCGTCTACTTGAGTGACGGTGTGAGCGCGCGCGGATGGATCGTGCAGTCTCGTTGTGATGATTCTGTGAAGGCGTACCGGCCGCATTGGGCGAGCTGCTCTGCTTCTGTGCATGAGCGTAGTAAGGTGCGGAGCGGCGGTGCTCGGGTCGTGCCGGGGCTGTTACGTGGTTCTGCGCCTTCGGCGGTTAAGGCGGAGGTTGCGGCGCGCGGCGACGGCGGCAGCAGGGCTGGGCGTCCGGGTAAGCGCGTGGCGGGTGTTTCTGAGGGCGGGGATGCTTCGGTGTCCGCTGATGCGCGCGTTGTGGCGCACGCACTTGAGAGTTATGAGCAGTTATCTTTGTTCCCGGCGCCGAGGACTAAGTTGAAGGAGCGGTGTTCGGCTTTTGATGTCTGAGTTTATGGGGTGTGCCTAGTGTTAAGTTGCTGGTTGTTCAGGCAAACAGCCGAGGGAGCGACGTATCTGCAGGTCATTATCATGCTGGCTGCGTTCGCGTTCGTTGTTGCGCCTGCCTTTGCAAAGGTTGTCCGCGATTGGTTCAGGGATCCGCCTCCGCAAAATTACAGGGGTAAGAGAAAATAGATCGGGGCCTGGGCCCCGGCGCCGGTTTTCTGTCCGGCGTCGGGGCGCGGGCCTTGTTTTATAGGCTGACTCTACATATCTTTACACGTTTTCAATACGATAATGAGCGTTTTGGCTGCTGTGCGGCCTTATACATATATAATACGCGCGCGCGCGTATTTTGTACGGTTCTTAAGAGCCTAATAGTACGACTATTTTATGTGCGGAGGGCGCCGGGTCATGGCGGGAGGGCGGTTTATGGTGAGGACGTATGTGTCCGGGGAGGTCACGGAGAGGTCTATGTTCCCTGTCGGGAACGCGGCGAAGGTTAGGAAGCCGCAGGTGAAGGGCGCGACGCCTCCGAGGAAGCAGGATCAGAATGACAGGAGCGCTGTTAAGCGGCTGGCTAGGCTCATAAACTGCAATTTCTATCATGGCTGTCTGTGGATAACGCTTACATACAGCGCCGCGATGTTCGAGGCATTGGTTACGGGGCTAATCAGGGCTGGTATGCCGCTTACTGATGATGCTGTCCGGGAGGCTGCGGTCCGGGAGCGTGATAATTGCCTGCGGCGTGTGAAGTATGATTTGAAGAAGTCGGGCGCCGAGTTGAAGTATATCGCTGTCACGTCCGATTACGATGGTGATACGGGGAAGCCGGTGCGCGTGCATCACCACATTTTGGCGCCGAAGCTGGCGTTCGACGCGTTCGTGAAGCATTGGGGCGTCGATTCGGTGGATATCAGGCCGCTGCGCGATCAGAAGGATTACACTCCGGTGGCTGTGTACTTGATGAAGCAGGTGCGCAGGCAGCCGGATCTGCGTAAGTATTCAGCGAGCAGAAATTTGGCGAAGCCTGTCATCACCGAGGAGATCGTGCTTGAGAGTTCGGAGTTGAAGGCGCCGCGTGGTGCTGTGGTCCAGGAGCGTGTGTTCGATGCGGATTCTGCTACCCAGTATCTTCGCTTTGTGAATCCTCCGCCGCGGGCTTCGGGGCGCAGGGCGGGGGTTTCTTCCGGATAGGTCGCGTGTGATGTTTGTTCATTTGTGGGGGTGTTTGCTGACGAATAGTTTCAAGAAGATGCGCAGCGTCAGGCTGCCGTACAAAAGGCAGGGTTTAATCTATTTCATGTGCCTGAATTTCGATACGCAGCCTCCGGATGTGCGGGAGAGGGTCCGTTTGCTGTGCCGCGAGGTGGGTGGCGAGCATTCGGCGGCGCTGCTGGAGGTGCTGCGTAGGGGCGCTACGGGGGCTCTTTTTTCGGAGATCGCAAAAAGGCATTTTGTGGACGAAACATGGCTTTATCGCTTGCGGCGCAAGGTTTACGAGCTGTTTTGAAATACGCAGATAACTGAACCGTGCCCTGTGTTATGCTTTATTTAGCGTAATACGGGGTTCTGTTTTGCCTTTACGCAGGTTTTAGTTATATCCGGATCGGGGGTTGTTGGCGCGGTGGCGGCGAAGGCGAGGGCTAAGGCGGCGAAGGTCGATTTTGACAGGCTGGATCTTGCCGGGCTTGAGAGGCTTCTCAATGTCCGGCAGAAGAAGTTCGTCGCGTTTTTGCTTACTGGGATCAGCCAGACTGAGGCGGCTGTGCTGGCGGGGTACTCGCAGAAGACGGCTGCTTCGCAGGCGTCAGACCTCCTGAAATCTCCGAAGGTTTCCGCGTACAGGCGCGCGCTCACGCGCGCGATGCTGGATAGTTTGTGCTTGACGCCTGAGGCTATTGCGCTGAGGCTGTTTGAGATATACGAGCGGTGTATGGCGAAGAGCCCGGTGCTTGAGTGGAACAGCGAGTCGAGGGCCTGGGTGCCGAGCGGGTTGTGGCAGTTCGACGCGAGGGGCGCGACGCGGGTGCTGGAGCTTCTGGGTAAGAATTCGGGTATGTTCTCCGAGCGTGTGCAGGTTTCGGGTAGCGTCGGCGGTCTTGAGGAGTTTATTAGCGGTTTCGGGAAGGGCGTCAATGATGATGCTGCGCCTCCCGGTGGCGGTGCTGTGAGTGCCGGCGCGGAGATGGTTTCAGGGGGTGCTCGCTGATGGTTGATGTCAGGGATCCCCGCCAGTATTCGCAGTTTCTGAAGATCCGCACGAAGGCGGGGGATATGATCCAGTTCAAATGGAATGCATCGCAGCATAGGCTTTATGAGGAGATCGAGAGACTTCAAGCTTCGGGCAGGCCTGTGAGGGTGATCATTCTGAAGGCGCGTCAGCTGGGGTTTTCTACGATGGCTGAGAGTCTTATTTTTCACAGAGCGGCGACGTGTTTTAACACTGATTGCCTGATCATCGCGCATTCCGAGGATTCGACGTCAAAGCTTTTCCGTATGAGCAAGTTGTTCTATGAGGAGCTTCCGGAGCCTTTGAAGCCTATGCTAAAGTCGTCTAATGCGCAGGAGTTGCTTTTTGAGAACCCGACGAAGCGGTCTGCTGAGAAGATGGCGAGGCCGGGGTTCCGCAGCAGTATACGCTGTGTGACGGCGGGAGGGCGCGGGATCGGGCGTTCTTTCACTTTCCAGAACTTGCATGCCTCTGAGGTGGCGTTCTGGCCGGGCGACGCGGACGTGGTTTGGTCCGGAGCGCTGCAGGCTGTGCCTTCGGCGCCGGGGACTATGGTCGTCGTCGAGTCTACGGCAAATGGCTTCAACTGGTTCAAGGATTTTTGGGATGATGCTGTGCGCGGCGAGAATGATTTTACGCCTTTGTTCTTCCCGTGGTTTGAGGATCCGGAATATTGCATGGCTGTGCCGCCGGATTTTGAGGCGACGCCGGATGAGCGAGAGCTGCAGGCGAGGTATGGCTTGAGCGACGGGCAGCTTGCATGGCGGCGCTGGGCGATCGCGAATAACTGCGGCGGTGATGTGAACAAGTTTAGGCAGGAGTATCCTTCATCTGCTGATGAGGCTTTTCTGTTTACTGGTACGCCTGTGTTCGATAACGAGGCTGTTACGCGGCGGCGCGACGAGGTAAGGGATCTTGTGCCGGCGCTCCGCGGGGAGTTTGTGTTCGAGACGGTTTTCGATGATGCTTTGAAGTTCGTTAGCTTGCTGGATATCAGGTTTGAGGAGCGGGCTTTCGGGTGCATCCGGATTTTTGAGGAGCCGCGGCCTGGCGTGCCGTATGTGATCGGAGGCGATACTGCGGGCGAGGGTTCGGATTGGTTCACGGCTATGGTGCTGGATAATTCTACGGGGCGGCTGGTGGCTGTGATGAGGCGGCAGTTTGACGAGCATGTTTATTCGTGGCAGCTTTTTTGCCTTGGGAAATATTATAACGATGCGCTGATAGGCGTGGAGTCGAATTTTACGACGTATCCGATAACGATGCTGCAGAGGATGGGGTATCCGCGGCAGTTTGTTAGGCAGCGCAGGGATGTTTTTACCGGTAAGTTGACTGAGAGTTTCGGCGTGAGGACTGATGTGAATACGCGGCCTGATATCGTGGCGGGGCTTGTGGCGGCGATGGCTGCTGATCCGGAGCATGTGCCTGATTTTGATACGTTGGGCGAGATGCTTACGTTTGCGTATAACGCGAGCCGGAAGCCTGAGGCGATGGAGGGTTCGCATGATGATTTGGTGATGGGTCTCGCAATCGCGCATTTTATAAGGACGCAGCAGGATTCAAGGGTAACGGGGCCTGCGGCTGAGCGGGAGCGGGTCGTTTGGACTCGCGATATGTGGGAGGATTTCAACCGCGCGTCTACTTCGGAGCGGGATATGCTGCTTGCGAGGTGGGGCTCTCCGACGCAGTAAGGGCGGCGGCTTGGTCTTATGTGGGGAGCTTTGGATATTTTGATTCCGGATGTGTTGCGGTTTGTGGGGTGTTTGCGGAAAGGGGTTGTGCGGGTCTATGGCGAACGGTTCTGTGGATGGCTTGGTGATTCCAGATAAGCTTATGACGTGGCAGGCCAGGCTTGCGGAGAGCGATCGCGAGTTTGGTAACGAGCTTCGGCGTATGAATGACCGCGAGAGGCTTTACGCCGGCGATAATACGCTCAGGCCGCTTGTGCCGGGCGATGTAGCTAAGGGCGGCGGGCCGAAGCACACGAGTCATGTCCGTAACATCATTTTTGAGAATATCGAGGCTCAGATTTCATCGTCGATCCCGCAGCCGAAGGTGACGCCGAGGCGAAAGAGCGATGAGCCGAGGGCTGATATCATCGAGAATTTCATCCGGAACGAGCTCGACCGCATGCCTTTTGAGATGTACAACGATATTGCGGAGCGGACTGTGCCTATCCAGGGCGCCGTGGCGTGGCTTGTGGAGTGGGATAATTCGCTGCGGACGCATTCGACTGTGGGTGAGCTCGCTGTGAACGTTATTCATCCGAAGCAGCTGGCGCCGCAGCCGGGAGTGTTCACGGGTATAAACGATATGGACTGGATCATTATCAAGGTCCCGTCGACGAAGGAGGCTGTTCGCCGGAAGTATGGCGTGAGCGTGGAGTTCGAGGGCGAGGCGGAGCCGGAGGTGCGCAGCGTCGATGGCGGGCATAGGTCTGATGATGCTGTGACTCAGTATGTGGGTTATGCACGCAATGATAATGGCGGGATCGATTTGTTTACGTGGGTCAATGATGTCGTGCTGGAGGATCTGCCGGATTATCAGTCGCGCAAGAGCGATGAGGGGGATTTGGAGTACGAGGAGTTTTCTATGCCTTTTACGAGCACTGGGGGTATCGAGATTGCGCCGGAGGAGGTTTTCGGCGAGTTCGATGAGTTCGGGTTCCCGGCGATGAGGCCTGCGCGCGTGCCGTATTATGTGCCGGGGATGTATCCTATCGTGCTGCAGCGGAGCGTGACTGTGCACGGGCAATTGCTCGGTAACAGCGACGTGGATATCATGCAGGATCAGCAGAATACTGTAAATCGCCTTGAGCAGAAGATCATAGACCGCCTTATTAAGGCGGGTACGCGTATTACGCTGCCGGATAGGGCGGAGCTGCGGATAAGCCCCGAGGATGGCGAGCGTTGGTATATCAAGCCCGAGGAGAAGCAGATGATCGACGTCTATCAGTTTTCGGGCGATGTGTCGGCGGAGATGGCGTTCCTTGCCGGGGTCTATGAGGAGGCGCGGCAGGTCATCGGTATAACCGATAGTTTTCAGGGGCGCAAGGATTCGACGGCGACGAGCGGTAAGGCGAAGGAGTTCGCGGCTGCGCAGTCTGCGGGGCGTCTGGAGTCGAAGCGCGCGATGAAGGATGCTGCTTATGCGGATCTGTTCGAGTTGCTTTTCAAGTTCGCGCTGGCCTACTCTGATGAGCCGCGCAGCGTTGTGTACAAAAATTCGCGAGGCGAGAATGAGTATCTGGCGTTCGATCGTTATGATTTTTTGGAGCGGGACGAGAACGGTGATTTTTACTGGAATGATCAGTTCCTGTTTGCTACTGATACGTCGGCGCCTCTGGCGAGTAACCGGGAGGCTATGTGGCAGGAGACGCGTTTGAATTTGCAGACGGGGGCTTTCGGGGATCCGTCGCAGACTGAGACGCTTATTTTGTTCTGGGATAAGATGGAGGATCTGCATTATCCGGGCGCTGGGCTGACTAAGAAGTTCCTTGAGGAGAAGATGGAGCGCGAGAAGGCTGAGGCTGCTATGGCTGCTCAGGGGCCTGGTGCTCTGGGCGGCCCGGGCGGTGGGCTGAGTGGGCCGGACGGTGGCGCTGTCGGTGGTTTGCCGGGGATGGCCGGCGCGATGGCTGGCGGAGGCGCTGCGGCGCTCGGCGATGGTTTGCCGGGGATGGCTGGCGCTGCGGGTGCGCCGGGTGTCGACGTTCAGGGGATGCCGGCGGATTTACTGCCGCCGCAGCTTATAAACGCGATCGAGCGGCAGGCGCGGGAGGATGCTGCGAGGGCTGCTCAAAGCGCAGGCGGCGCTTCGCGAGGTTTTTGAATTGTTTTATACCCATGTGAGAGGGTGAACATACATTACGCATGAACAGCGAAAAAATCAAAGTTTCGTGTGAGAGGGGGTGTGAGAGCATGGCGGATGCAAATACGAGCGCGTATACGGGCAAGATCAAGAATCAGGGGTCTCAGACGGTGCAGGCGCCGCATCAGTCAACTCCGTCAAAGACGGGTAAGGTGCAGCGCGGTAGCGATCTGCGAACTGGTAAAAATCGGAAGTGATTTTGTCGGTGCGTTAAATACGCAGGAATAGCGTAAAAATCCAGTGGCGGCGCTTTTTTTGGTTGGCGGGATTATGCTGATTGTTGAAGGCGCGGCGTTTGTGAGGTTGGTATGGCTTTTTCTGAAGAGGAGATTAAAAAGGTTCTCGGCTTGGAGGACAGTGCGCAGGGTAATTCCGACGCTTCATCGGGTGCGGCGCCGGCCGCGGGCACTAAGGGTGCTGTTGGCGTCGATGGCGCCGGCGGTGCTGATGGTTTCGATGGCGTCGATGGTGCTGATGGCGTCGGTTTTGACGATGGCTTCGATGGTGGTTTCAGCGATGGTTCCGATGGCGGAGCTGACGCCTTGGCGGCGGATTTTACCGCTGGGACTGGTAGTGGCGGCGCTGCCTCGCCTGCTGTGAAGGGCGGCGCGGGTTCTGCGCATGCTGGCGGGTCCGGTAGAGGCGGTACGTCCGGTGTGGCCGATGGTAGTGCTCAGCTTGCCGGTTCTCCTGCGGTGGCTGATGGGGCTGCGCAGGCTGCTGGTGTTAAGACGGGGGTCACTGTGTCAGCGCCGGATGGTGCGGGTCAGGGCGGCTTGCCTCAGGACCAGAACAGGGTGAACGCTGAGCGGCGCAGAAAGAATGAAGAGGCTCAGGCTGCGCGCGAGAGGGCTGCTGTCGATAAGGCTGTCGCCGAGGCTGTTGCTGCGGAGCAGGCTAAGGCTAAGGCTGAGATGGATGAGTTCTTTTCGGGCGCAAGGCTGCAGAATACGATCACAAAAGCGCCTATTAACTCGATGGATGATTTTCGCGCCTGGCGCCGGGATTATGAGAGCGCTGAGATCCAGAGCGAACTTTCGGAGGGGCGTTTGACGCCGGAGGCGCTGGACCGGGCTATTGCCGGTAGCCCTGTTATGCAGAGGGCGCAGGAGCTTATAAGGCAGAGTGAGGCGGCTGCGCGTAAGCAGCAAGAGATGGAATTGCAGGCGCGGGTCGAGGCTGAGCTCAATGAGATTGGCAGGCTGGATCCGTCTGTTAGGAGCCTTGAGGATGTTCTCGCGATGCCGACGGGGCAGGCTTTCCGCGAGGCTGTGGAGAGCGGGAACTCGTTTCTGAATGCGTTTAAGCTTGCTAACTTCGAGCGGCTGAGGTCTGACGCGTCTACTGGCGCTGCGGCTGCGGCAAGACAGCAGGCTGTAACAAACGCGGGCGGGAAGGATCATTTGACGCGGACTGCTGCTTCACGGGGCGGAGGTTCTGTGCCTGTGCCTTCGGCTGAGCTGGCTATGTTTCGGAGTTTGATGCCTGATGCTACTGAGGCGGAGTTCCGTGATTTTTACAACAAGAGGGCCGCGAGCGGTTAAGCAGTTTGATTTTTTGATGCCCTGGCGGGTTGGTTTCGCTTGAGTTTTGCTTGCGGCTATGTCGGTTTTGAAAGGAGTTTTTTGATAATGGATGGTTTTTCTGTACACAAAAGGGATACCGGGGCTGTCGAGCCTTTTGAGTATCTTGAGGCGACTGCGGGCACGTATTCGCCGGGGCAGCTGCTGAAGGTCGACGCCGGGAAGCTGGCTGCGATCGGCGAGGCGTCGACGGCTACGCCTGCCTATGTGTGCATGGCGGACAAGGTCGTCACGGCGGGTGATCCTGTGCTGGCGGTCAACCGCGTCAGGAAGGATGTCATTTACGAGACGTCGCTTTCGGCGACTGCTGCGACTGCTGACGTCGGGGTGAAGCTGCAGGTGGCGGCTGGTGGCAAACAGGCGGTTACCGGCGCCGGTACGTTCGAGATCGTTTCGCTCGACGGAACTAATGCGGGCGATATGGTGCGCGGGCGCTTCGTCTAGGCGCTGTGCGGAGAGGAGTAACAGATTATGCATATGACATTTTCAGAAGCAAGCGGGCTGCAGGGCAGCATCTACGGGGATTGTCAGCATCCTATCCAGATGTTCCTTGAGCGGCGCGGTGAGCAGATGGAGCAGAACTCCATCGTGAAAGATTTGTTCTTGATGAACAACACAAGTAATTACGGCGATAAGATGACGTCCATGACCGCAATGTCGGGGTTCGAGCCTGTCGGTGAGCTGGGCGCGTATCCTACGGACAGTATGCAGGAGGGGTTCGGCAAGTTCCTGGAGCAGATGACCTGGAAGGATTCGTTTGCGCTTTCGCGCGAGATCATCGAGGATGCGAAGCTCATGGATCTGCGCAAGAAGCCGGAGGCGTTCCTTGTTAGCTATCTTCGTACACGCGAGCAGTTCGGCGCGGCGCTTTTCGGTTCTGCGATGGCCGGGCAGCAGGAGGTTACGTTTAAGAAAAGAAAGTTCGACGCTACGAGCGCGGACGGGAAGCCTCTTTTCGATAAGGCGCATCCTGCGAAGGTCAAGGGCGCGGCTCAGTCGAATTTGTACTCGAATGCTTTCAGCGCTGACGCGCTCGGGAGGATGGAGACTGCTATGCAGAACTACATGGGCGATAACAAGGAGCTGCTGGATGTGGCCCCGGATACTATCGTTATTCCGAATATTGCGAACTTGAAGTCTGCTGTGTTCGCGGCGATCGGCGCGGATAAGGACCCTGTGACGGCGAATAACGCCTTTAACTATCAGTACGGGCGCTGGACTGTGATCATCTGGAACTACCTGAATCCTTTCGTCGAGGCCGGGAAGGCGCCGTGGATGCTCATGGATAGCAAGTATAACAAGCTTTATGGCGGCGCTGTTTGGAACAACCGCGTGGAGCTGGATGTGCGCTCGACTATTGACGAGGGCGTGGATGCCAACGTGTGGCGCGGGTATGCGCGTTTCAACGCGACGTTTAATGATTGGCGTTTCGCGGCGATCGGCGGCGTCACGGGCGGCGATACGCTGGCGGCATGAGTCAGCGCGTGGGCTGCGTTTATGCGGCGTGGTGAGCTGCAAATGTGTTTGCTGGCGCGGTGTGCGCCGTAATGCGGATCTGAGCGCGGACTTCCATATGCGCGCCTGATCATATCGCGGGGGTGTATGGTTTGCGGGGGCTGTGCTCGCGGCAGGGGGCGCGGGGGGGGGGGTTACAGGCTCCGCCCCGCGGCGCCCGGGTTAGTTGTGTGAGTTGAAAGGAGATTGTTATGGATTTTGGTAAAGCTTTAGAATGGTTGAGAAGAGGCGCCGCTATGCGGCGTAAAGGCTGGAACGGTAAGGGTATCTTTATCATGCTGCAGGTTCCGGATGAGAATTCGAAGATGACGCTTCCGTATATATACATCGAGACTTCGGCGCTGGATTCAAATAATCCGGATGCGCCGAGGGGCAGGGTGCCGTGGCTTGCGTCTCAGACGGATTTGCTTGCTCAGGACTGGGAGTCGGTAACTCCATTATAAGGGGTCAGGAGGTTCTTTGAATGAAGGTCGGCGATGTGATTTCTAAGGTGGATGTGATCAAGCCTAACGCTTTCAACGATGAGGTGAAGCTGGAATGGCTTTCCGCGCTTGACGGAAGGGTTATCGCAGAGGTGTTTCTGATGCCTCTTTCTGAGTTCAACAGACCTCCTTACGGAGTTGATGACTTTGGTGTGGTGCTGCTTGTCGATCCGCCTCATGACGATATCTATTCGTCGTGGCTTCAGGCTCAGATTGATTTTTCGAACGGTGAGTATGATAAGTATGCGAATACTATGGTGATGTTTAACGAGTGCTGGGGTTCGCTCGTGCGCTGGTTTGCTGATACTTACGGGCCTGCGCAAGGTTATAACGGGGCGCTGGAGAGGCCGCTGCCGCGAGTGTGGCGCTGAGTTGCTAATGCTGCTGAGGCTCTGTGTTGTTTGATTGCTGCGCGTGTTTGCGCGATTTGATATGAGGAGGTCTGCCGGGTGAGTATTTATCAGGATCCACCGTACTACTTTTCGGCGTTTAGTATAGCCGTTAAGCACGGGTTTACCGGGACTGAGGAGGAGTGGCTGGAATCGCTGCGCGGCGAGATGGGCCCGATTGGTTACGGATTTGTTTTTCGCGGGTCGTATGCGTCGGAGGGAGCTATGCGGGCTGCGCATCCTGACGGGGATGCCGGCGACTGGTATAGGGTCGGCAGCGTCGATGATTATCTTGCGTATTATTGGGATCCGGAGGCATTCGATTGGCTGGCGCTTCGGGTCCGGGGCGAGAAGGGTGATCCGGGACCTGCAGGGCCTGCCGGTCAGGATGGCGCGCCTGGTGCGATAGGGCCTCCCGGTGAGCGCGGCGAGGATGGCGCTCAGGGGCCGGGCGGCGCTCAGGGGGTTCAGGGGCCTAATGGGCTGCCGGGCGAGAAGGGCGATACCGGGCCGAAGGGCGAAGCGGGGCCTCCGGGTTCGCAGGGGCCGCGCGGTTACAGTTTCAGCGTGCTTGGATATTTTGCTTCGAGCAGCGATCTTGGTATGTCTATTACAAACCCGAACGCGGGCGATGCTTATGGGGTCGGCGCTGCGGCGCCTTATGATATCTATATCTGGGATGCAATCAACGGTGTTTTTGTCAACAATGGTCCGCTGCAGGGCGCCGAGGGTCCCGCCGGTCCTCCCGGTCAGAATGGCGCTGCAGGCGAACCGGGTGAGAAGGGTGACGTTGGACCAGTGGGGCCGCAAGGTAATCAGGGGCCGACGGGCGCGGACGGGGTGCAGGGGCCTAAGGGCGAGAAGGGCGATACCGGCCAAACGGGCGCTCCGGGAACGACAGTTGCGTCAGGCGTCTCATATGGCGAGGAGTCGGTAGAGGATGCGCTGGACCGTATCGGGTTGCTAAGCTCGAATAATAGTACGCAATTGGCCCAAATTGCGAACCAAGCCGATACTTCTGAGAAAATATACAATCGTATATATAATGGCGTTGATCTGACGGTAAAGTTTGCAGGCGAAATATCTGTCGCGCCAT
>Ga0082212_10002259_pt1 | contig 28287 bp, 22 predicted proteins | sample TergutNt197P3_FD_71548 | JGI IMG/M metagenome (GOLD analysis project Ga0082212, IMG submission 71548) | Neocapritermes taracua P3 segment gut microbial communities from Petit-Saut dam, French Guiana - Nt197 P3 | ecosystem: Host-associated > Arthropoda: Insects > Digestive system > Gut ...
ATTGGTTCCGAGTATTCAAATTCAATTTCTTTTCCATCTTTGTAGGGGTTGTAGACATCCTGGCTTGTCAGATTGATTTGGCTACCCATCGGGCCTTCAGGCTCGACGATGACTTTGACTTTCGTGTTTGGGCCAAGAAGACTGAATGCTTCTTTGTCCGTCACTTCAAAAGTAAATACGTTTTCATGGTCTACATTGCCAAATTCTTCGTTTTTGTAGGTAATGGATTTGGTACCTTCATTGGCTTCAAATACTTCTGTTCTTAGGTTTTCATTTGTTGGGCCTGTCAGTTCGAGCTTGATATTTACTGGCGGGATGTCTTTACCGGTCAGCTTCTTTGCATAGACCCTAAACACTGCTGGCCTGCCGCCAACAAGGGGTACTGTCTCTTTCCACTCGAAGTCCGCTAATAGCTGTCCTTGGTTATTTCTATATTTGTTCAATCCCCGCAGATCGGTGCCTATGTTCTTGTTGTCATTGTCCAAGTGCCTTTCCACTGCCTGGTTGATAGTGACCAGATTGATTGAGACCTTGCTGCCCAGGGCAGGGTCGCAGTCGAACAGGCTGTTCGGGACAGAGGTCTTAACAATTGGGCTCAATGTCGGGCTTGTGTCAAGCCTTCCCGTGTTTGTTGTCTGTTGCTGTGCCTGTTGTTGAGGCTGCACGGCCAGATTCAGGTCAACGGCGGCCAGTCTGCTGCCGCTGGATGTGTAGAGGACTCCGTAGCACATTGCCCCCCTGTCGCCCAGTCCCCGTATTTCGGCTACAACTGATGGGCTGGCTGGATCAGATACGCTCAGAACGAACCATACGGTATTGCTGTCAGCACCCTCGGTTATTGCTACTGGAACCGCCATGAGGTTCGTAGTCCTGTCTATTGAGGGCTCCCTGTACAGGATTGTCCCTGGGGCCTGCCAGTACCCAAGTGTTTCGGGTTGCTTTGGGTTCCCTTCGTCAATGAAGTAGAGACGCTTCTGGTCTCTTGCTTCCAGGGCCACTAGCACATTGGTTGTAACTGTCTGGCTCTCTTTCTGGATGGTTATGTTCTCTATCAAGGCCTGTTTCCTGAAGCCCAGATTATCCCCTATTGGGATATGTATCGCCCTATCGTCTTTCTGCCCTGATTGGCCTCTGAATGGGGGCTGGGGCTCCCAGGCGTATGTGGGGCTTTCGAGTATCATGTTTGGCACGCCCCTGACTGCTTGGGTCAGCTGGCTGACCGCCACGGCAAAGGCGATGCCTTCCTGGGTGCCATTCGTCATTCTTTCTGTGGGGAGGAGGGATACTCCGTAGTTGGCGGGTATTTCTGGCCCTTGGGGATCTGCCATGTGGAATGCCTGGAATATTGCCTGCTGGTTGACGCCTCCTGGGTTGGTCGCCAGACCCGGGTCATTGGCCCATTGGGCCCAGCCGCTTATGGCCGCGTTTATGTCTATGAGGGCGACGGAGCTGACTAGGCGGCCTACCGCTATGACTCCGTTTCTGCAATCTATGTTTGGGCTATTGGATGATACGCCTGCTCCCAGGCTGACGGCGAATATGAGTTCAGGGGAACCGCTACATATTTTATATCCCCAAAGGGCCCCCTGTTTGTTGACATCATAGCCTGATGGATATGTCGTTACCAATAACAGCGGCCCGTGTGTTGGATTTCCTGAACTGTCGATGCCGTTTATGGCATATTCAAAGGCTTTGAGGGTACCCAGCTCCTGGTTGTAGAAATTGCTTTCTGGGCTGGGGCCGGTCATTCCCTTATCCAGCCAGTGGCCGTCCAGAATGGGTTGAACCGCCATGGTGTCGTGTCCGTTTACATTGATTTTCATCACGAAAGCATTTAGCCGAGGTGTCCAGATTGTGAAGATAGTTTGCGGACACGACACTAGCATTATTTATTTGGCGCCAACAGACCTAATACGACGGACCATCTTTCAAGCTCTCTGGCGTTATTACGTCTTTGAACTTGTTGTAGGCCCACGACTGGTACCCGATGACCACCGGCAGGAAGCAAATCACCACTCCCAGCATGATCTTCAGTGTCAAGGGGCTGGAGGAAGAATTGTAGGCAGTCACCGAATATGCCGTATCTATGCTGGACGGCAACAGATTCGGAAAAAGTCCAGCCACGCCAAAAAGCACAACGAACAGGATTAGTGCTGACGAGCTGAACCAGGCTTTCCAACTATGGCCCTTTGCCATAAAGATCTTTTGGCCAAATAGGCCTACTACAGCCAAAAGCGGCAAAACAAGCCAATACGGCTTAGCAAACACGTTGTGCCAGAGCCTTGTATAGCAGGCGGTCAAAACTAAAAAAATCACAGCAAATACCGCCTGTGCGTACCAGAGGGCTCCAAAATATTTGACTGCCCTCTCCTTTAGCTCCCCAACGGTTCGGGTGGTGAGCCAAATGGCTCCGTGGACGCAAAATATCAGCACAAATGTTATCCCGCCGACGAGTCCGTAAGGATTCAGTAGTGTAAACAAGTTGCCGGTATAAAGTCCCTCATTATCAAGAGGTATGCCCATGAAGATATTTGCAAAGGCTACCCCCAGGAGCAGGGCGGGCAGGAAGGATCCAATTATGAGGCATGTGTCCCATGTCTTTCTCCAGCCTGGGCTATCAACCTTATTTCTGAATTCAAATACCACCCCACGCAGGATCAGGGCAAAGAGCAACAGCATCAGCGGCGTATAGAGGCCAGAAAACATGATGGCATAAGCCCTTGGAAACGCTGCGAAGGTAACTCCCCCGGCTGTGATGAGCCAGACTTCGTTGCCATCCCAAAAAGGGCCCATGGCATTAACGATTGCCCTTTTTTCAAATTCATTTTTTGCCAGAAATGGAAACAATGTCCCAAGGCCCAAGTCATAGCCATCCAGCATGAAATAGACAGCCCAGGCGATGCCCCAAATGGCAAACCAAATAGTCTGAAGCCAAGAAATATCAGGCATTAGCAACCTCCCCTGGCCCTTTGCGGGCAAATTTGAAAAGGAGATAGAAATTTACCGCGCCCAATAGTGCATATACCCCAAAGAAGGCTACCAGCGAGGTGGCTACCTGGCTGACGGCAATTGGACTAACGGCATCAGATGTCTTCATCAGCCCATAGACAATCCACGGCTGGCGGCCCAATTCGGCAATTGTCCAGCCGAACTGGTTGGCCAGATAGGGTAGGGGGATCATCCATGGCAACAATTTGAGGAGGAGGGTCTGGGTAGCAATCTGGCTCCTCTTCCACCAGGCCCAAAGCGCGACGAAGGCAAACAGACAGCCCAATCCAACCATTATCCTGAAGCTTAGAAAAACAGGAAGCACCGGCGGGCGGTCTTCAGGCGCAAAGTCTTTGAGGCCCTTTACTTCTGTGTCGGGCACGTTGCCAGCAAGGATGCTCAACGCACTAGGCACCGATAGGGTTTCGATGGCGTTCTTTTCATTGTCTGTGTCTGGCCAACTCAGCAAGTGCATAGGCACGTTGCGCCCTGTTTCCCAGTGGGCCTCCATGGCGGCCAGTTTGGCTGGCTGGGCTTCATGCAAATTTGCGGCTGCTAAATGCCCAAGGCCGAGCTCCGCAAAGGAGAAAATGAGCGTCCATACCGCAGCGATTTTGAAGCTTTTGATAAAAAAGGCTTCTTCGTTTTTACGAAAGAGATGCCAGGCAGAAATACCTAACACAAAAAAGCCGGCCAAAATATAAGCCCCGCCCAGAGTGTGCAGAAACTCCAAAACTGCATACTTTTGTGTGATGATTTCGATGAAGTTTGCAAGCTCCGCACGGCCATTCCTAATAGCATAGCCAACTGGGTGTTGCATCCAGGCATTAGCAGACAGAATCCAGTATGCACTGATATTGCTGGCTATTGCCACGATCCAGATTGAGGAACAGTGCATTTTGGGCGAGAGTTTCTTCCAGCCAAAAAACCACACCGCAATAAAGGTGGACTCAAGAAAAAAAGCGGCCGTTGCTTCGATAGCTAGTAGCGAGCCAAAAATATCGCCCACAAATTCGGAGTATTTGCTCCAGTTAGTCCCAAACTGGAACTCCAATGTGATGCCAGTGACGATGCCGACAGCAAAATTGATGAGGAAGAGCTTTCCCCAAAATTTTGCCATTCGCTTGTAGTCTTCATCGCCCTTAACGACAAAGAAGGTCTCCATGATGGCGACCAGAAAGCTTAAGCCCAGCGTTAGCGGGACAAAAAGAAAGTGGAAATAAGCCGCAACTGCAAATTGCAATCGCGACAGGGTTAAGACATCCATTCAGGCCTCCTTTCCTAAATGAAAGAGTTAATGAGTCAGGGAATCATTGAACGACTATTCGCTTTTTTTGAATGTAAATTCATTTCACAGGCAAGGTCGCAAAAATATACGGATGACAAGTAATTCTCCAACGCGACCGTTGCTTTTGCCCAAACATTTCGCACCAAACAATCCGTTGCCTGGGCACATGCCCCCGGGTCTCCAATGCAATGATTGAGCTGGACGCCGCCTGTTGATTGGACGACATCAAGTAAGGATATATCAGAGGCAGGCTTGGCCAGACGGACGCCCCCGCCCTTTCCCCGCGTTGTGGATAAAATTCCGCCATCCACAAGCTTTTTGACAAACTGGCGAACAAAGGCAACAGGAAGGCTACGCTCTTTGCCGATTTCTCCTATCGAAACCACAGCCCCCTCTGGGTTGCATGCCAAGTGCAACACAGTGCGCACAGCATAGTCAGTTTGGCGGGAGATGCCCTGCATAGCTTCTTTCCAAATGTAACTTAATAAGTCGCATTTAAAAATAATGGTGTCAACAGAAATTGGCCGTGCAAATTATTAACAAATTGTTATTTTTAAGGTTCCACGATGCTTGGCACTGAAAGTCTGACGATGCTGACATACCTACCATAAACTGATACCAAGTTGCGCTCGAAGGAGCGTAACTTGGTATTAGGAGACGCGAAAGCGGCTCCCGCAAAACGAAGGTGAAGCTGGAAAGAAGCTGAATAGCGGGCGTCATACCAGCTTTTTCCCAGCGGTTGGCGTGGAAGCCTCGGACATCCGAGCAAAGCGAAGGATTCCGAGAGGTTTTTGATAATGCGGGCTTTGCTCGCGTTTTCAAAAACTCTCTCGGTATCCATTTGCCGAGCAAATGGATACACAAGGCTTTCACGTGGAGCTTTGCGGCAGACTAACCGTTTCTCACGCTATTCTATCTACTTGCAACGTCATGTTCATTCTGGCGTTTCGCGTTCAATCCCCATTGAACGCAACTCAGTATGAGATGCGCTAGGAGATGAATCATGACCACATGGCTGGACGCCCTAGAAATAATACTTAGTCATATCAAATCTGCTACGGCGATCAGAATGCGGATCGATGAGGCCTTGGGGCTGGTGGTGGCAGAAACTGTGCTTTCATGTGAAAAACTCCCGCCCTTTGACAATTCGGCCATGGACGGCTTTGCAGTACGGGCCTGCGACTGCGAGCATGCATCGGCAGACCGCCCTGTTTCGCTACAAATACTCCAAGACCTGCCCGCCGGTAGCGTGGCGACACAAGCTCTTTTGCGAGGAACCGCCATGCGAATAATGACAGGTGCTAAAATGCCGACCGGTAGCGATGCAGTCATCCCAGTTGAGGACACACGACCTAGCGATAATTTTGTTGAAATACTGTGTGCCACCAAGTCCAAAAAGAATGTGCGCTTTGCAGGAGAGGATATTGGCCTCGGAGATGTGGCCATATCGCTGGGAGAACCAGTAAAACCAGCCCACATTGGCTTGCTAGCGGCATTGGGCATTTCTGAGGTGCCTGTTATTCCTCCGGCCAGGGTGGCAGTCATAACCACGGGTAATGAGTTGGTTGAACACACTGAAAAACCCTCGTCAGGCCAAATCAGGGATGCCAATCTGCATAGTCTGTCTGCCCAAATGCGCTCTTGGGGAGCCATTTCTGTGGGCTATCCAAGGATTGCCGACACAAGGGAGGCTGTTGGGTCAGCCTTTGCTCAAGCTACAGAAGAGTGCGACATTTTGTTATCCACCGGTGGGGTGTCGGTGGGAGATTATGACTACGTAAAAGAGATGTTGGACTCTCTAGGTGCCAAACAGCACTTTTGGCGTATCGCTCAAAAGCCTGGCGGCCCATTTGGCTTCTGGACATTGAGCGGCAAACCCTTCTTTGGTGTTCCGGGCAACCCAGTGTCGGCAATGGTGATGGCTGAACTCTATCTTAAACCTGCTATCCGACAAATGATGGGCCACAAAGATGTAAGACATGCATGCATGACGGCTACTCTGGAAACGGGCTTTCGAAAATCTGGCAATGACGGCAAGAGGCACTTTCTGAGGGTCAATATGGCTGAAATTGGAGGGCGGTGGATCGCTCGCCTCAGTGGCTCCCAGGGTAGTGCCCAACTCACCTCCATTTGTGCTGCCAACGCCCTGGCGATGATACCGGAAGATGCAACCGAAATACTTCCAGGCGGAGAGGTAGAGGTGATAATGATGTAGCGTGGTGGCTTGGTGCCATCGGGTTGGTTGCAAGAATTTTGAGTAATCCATTTCTTGGAGCATACAAATTAACATGTCCAGGTATATTCTATTGCTTCGCGGCGTCAATGTCGGCAAGGGAAACAGGTTGCCCATGGCTGGGCTACGCAATTTATTGGAATTACGTGGTTTTACAGACATTGCAACCATACTCAATAGCGGCAATGCAATATTCAGTGCAGATGCTGGGTCGGTAGATGATCTTGCAGACTTAATTAGTGCCGACATCAGCAATACATTTGGAATGAACATACATGCCCACGTAGTAGCCGCGGGACAATTTAGAAATATCATTAGCGAAAACGACCTTCTACCAGTGGCGAGCGATTTTTCGCGGCTCCTAGTGATTTTTGCCAGGAAAAGTAGCGCAATTACTACTTTGGCGGAATCGGAGCAGCTACTTATGCCGGAAGAATGCTTTTCGATAGGAAAAAATGCGGCGTACCTGTACTGTCCAAAGGGAATCAGCGAGAGCCGGTTTGCAACTGCGATGCTCGGTAAATACGGCAAATCGCTGACCACCCGCAATTGGAAGACGGTTCTCAGGATTACCGCCCTCCTTTGAAAAATCTGGTTACTGGAATTAATACTGCTAAAATTTTTGAATCATTGAATCATTGGATTTATCAGACCCAGACCAGCCAGGACAAAATAATGATGCCATTTTCGCCAGACCGAATTGTAAGGCTCCGCGTCTACGTTGGGGAAAGTATCGCTATTGGCCCTGGGAAGGCGATGCTTTTAGAGGCGATCAATGAGACGGGGTCAATTTCTGCTGCTGGCCGCAAACTCAACATGAGCTATCGCAAAGCTTGGCTGGTGGTGAAAGACATGAACAAATTTTTTAAGGAGCCTCTTGTAGAAGCGTCCAAGGGAGGGGCCCACGGCGGAGGGGCGCGGCTGACAGAGATGGGCCATGATGCTTTGAAAAGGTATCGCCAGCTCGAGAGCCTTGCCTGGAATTCTATTTCGTCCCCCATCCAGGATTTTAAAACGTTGCTTGTAGAGCAGGATTCTATATAATTTGGAATATCTATCGCCTTGTGGAGCTTCCAAATGAAAAGAATTTCCTTTTTTAATCTTGTCCTGGCATGTTCAATGATGGCCTTCTCTGGGTCGGCGATGGCCCAGGCTGGACAGGCGCTCATACTTGCCACAACCACAAGCACCCAGGACTCAGGTCTGCTGGACGCGCTGATCCCCGCCTTTGAAAAACAACATGGGTGCCTCGTGAAGACCATTGCGGTGGGCTCAGGCCAGGCTATGGCGATGGGCAAGCGCGGCGAGGCTGATGTCCTCCTCGTCCACAGCCCTGAAGCAGAAGAAGAGTTTGTCAGGGAGGGCTTTGGGATTAGCCGTCGCATCGTGATGCACAATGACTTTGTGATTGTGGGCCCGACTGGCGACCCAGCAAGCGTCAGGAGTGCCAAGGGCGGCATTGATGCCTTTGGCCGCATTGCCAGTTCTGCCTCATTGTTTTTTTCCAGAGGCGACGAGAGCGGAACACATGCCCTGGAAAAAAAAGTTTGGGCTCAGGCATCCATCGATGCGGCTGGAAGCTGGTATATGCAGACCGGCGCGGGCATGGGCCTGACATTATCGGTCGCGGCTGAAAAAAAGGGATATACCCTCACAGACCGCGGAACTTATTTGACTCTGCAAAAAAGCCTAAACCTGGCAATTCTGTTCCAGGGCGACCCGATATTCAAAAATGTATATCATGTGATTGAGGTCAACCCAGAGAAATTCCCCAGAGTCAATTCAAGGGCGGCAAGGCAGTTTGCCGATTTTTGTGTGTCTGAAACTGCGCAAAAGATCATAGCTGATTTTGGGAAGGACAAGCATGGATCGCCCCTTTTTTTCCCTGACGCTGTGACGACGAGATAGCTATTTTTTTCTTCTGCCCATTCGTTTACACCGGAACAATTTTTAGGATTCCGCAAATTATTAATGGCCTGCGGCAGGGAACTACTAGTCAATCCAAACGCTTTGTAACAGTTCCCAGTTACAAGTTATGAGTTACGAGACTAAAACCAATGTACCATGCGGAGCAGCGTTTAGTATTTATTGCATTAGAAACTGAAAATGGTGTTAGGTAGTGTTGCAGGTAGAATTTTGAGGTATTTGTGGACTTGATTTGGGAAGGAATCAAAAAAGCCTTTGAACTGCTCTGGAAGCTGGATCGCGAAGTCCTGGGCGTTACATGGTTGACGCTGAAAATTTCGGGCACTGCCACACTAGTAAGCCTAGTGGTAGGAATCAGCGCAGGGATGGGGCTGGCCCTGAAAAAATTTCCAGGGAGGCGTTTAGTCATTGCGCTGGTAAACACAGGCATGGGCCTTCCTCCGGTCGTGGTAGGCCTCTGGGTCACTCTATTTCTTTGGAGAAATGGCCCCTTGGGGTCGTTGGAGCTACTTTTCACGCCTGCCGCAATAATAATAGCTCAAATAGTCATCGCAACTCCCATTATTGCAGGCCTAAGCCTGACAGCAATCCAGCACCTGCCTTCAAACTTGAAATTGCAAATACTCACGCTGGGCGCAACAAAACTTCAGATGCTTTGGATGCTTGGTAGGGAGGCACGACTGCCCCTCCTGGCGGCCATTATGGCCGGTTTTGGCGGAGTGATATCTGAAATTGGTGCTTCAATCATGGTTGGTGGAAATATCAAGGGATACACCAGAGTCCTGACCACTGCAACAGTAATGGAAACTGGGCGCGGCAACTTTGATATTGCACTGGCACTGGGCTTTATTTTGCTCTTGCTTTCCTTTGCGGTAAACGCATTGCTTACTCATCTTCAGCAGAGGGAAAGGCCCAGATGACTTTAGTTGCCGAAACGAGCATGATCTTTAGGCTGGAAAACCTGACGGCGGCCCAAGGCGGAAAAGAGGTGCTAAATGTCCCACATTTTGAGCTCGCCAAGGGAAAGGTAATGGCTGTTGTTGGCCCAAACGGCTCAGGCAAGACCACTCTTTTGCTGTGCCTGGCTGGGCTTCTGGAAACTACAGGCGGAAAACTCTTTTTTAGAGGTCAAGAAATATTGGATAACTCGTGGCGGGCAGAATTGCGCCGACACACCTCTTTGGCTTTTCAGGATCCACTTTTATTTAATACAACCGTCAAGGGCAATATTGAATCCGGATTACGGCTTCGCGGCATTTCTAAGGCCAATAGACAGCAGAGGGTGAAAGATACTGCCCAGCTATTAAGTATTGCCAACCTGCTTGGCCGCTCCGCATGCAAGTTGTCGGGAGGCGAATCGCAGAGAGTAAGTCTGGCAAGGGCAATTGCCTTGCAACCGGACGTGTTATTGCTGGACGAACCTTTTTCCGCATTGGACGCACCCACGAAACTCTCCCTGCTAAATGATCTTGGGCGGATACTTGAGAAAACGGATACAACTGCCGTATTTTCCACCCACGACTTGACTGATGCGCTATATCTGGCAGATAGCGTTGCAGTACTGAATGGCGGCCAGCTAGTGCAGTGCGGGACTGTTCGGGAAATAATGTGCAGTTTAGAAGACCCATTCGTTGTAGAGCTCGTGGCTTCGCTGAAGGCTACCGCTGGATATATAATGAAAAATGCAGAACTCGGTAACTGTCCACAGCAAATGACGAAGGCGATTGAAACTGATATGCTGTAACAGGGAGTGTGACAGACATGTCCAAACCTATTGTCACTTATGCCGATTCAGGCGTTGATATCGGCAGGCAGGATGAGGCCCTTGCCCGCATTAAGCCCTTGGTCAAATCGACTTCCACGGACGGGGTCAGAAGCGATATAGGACTATTTGGAGGGCTTTTCAGCGCAGTATTTCCAGAATCAAAGCCGCTACTGGTGGCCAGCATGGATGGCGTTGGAACCAAAATGAAAGTGGCCCGAATGGCGGATAGGTGGGACACTGTCGGAGCCGACCTGGTAAATCACTGCATCAACGACATTCTGGTGCAAGGGGCCAGGCCACTGTTTTTTATGGACTATATTGCCGCACAGCGTCTGGAGCCGAATGTAATCGAACTAATAGTCTGCGGCATGGCAGAAGCCTGCAAGGATGCAGGTTGCGCACTAATCGGCGGAGAGCTAGCGGAAATGCCGGGCGTATACAGAGAAGGTGAGGTTGATGTTGCTGGCTCAATAATTGGCATCGTGGATGAAAATAATCTGCTTCCAAAGACCGGGACTATGTCAAAAGGGGATGTCGTCATTGCCCTGCCATCATCTGGCCTCCATACAAATGGATATTCTCTGGCTCGCAAAATTTGTTTCGAGGTGGCAGGGCTGAGCGTACACGATGAAATCCCAGGGGTTGGCAAAACAGTCGCCGAGGCTCTCATGGCTGTGCATAAGAGTTATCTGCACCATCTCCTGCCCCTTGTCCAAGATAATACGGCTCTTGCCATGGCGCATATCACGGGGGGCGGGCTGACAGACAATGTGCCCCGCATCCTACCGCCAACGCTAGACTTTATCGTGGATGTAGCAAGCTGGGAGGTGCCGCCACTTTTTAGGTTTTTGATTGAAAAGGCAAACATGCCTGTCGAAGATGCCAGACGCACATTCAACCTAGGAGTAGGCATGGTGGCCGTCGTCAAGGCTTCAGATTGTGGTCGCGTGATGGAGCAGCTGGAGGCGGCGGGAGAACAACCATGGATCATTGGCGAATTGGCCAGCGGCCACGGTAGAGTGGTGTATCGCTAGAGGCGGCCGTAATCACTGGTTAGGCAACCACAAAGATTGGCGAAAGCTCTCGTAACTCTTTATCTATATAAAATGATGCGAAGTGTATTTGCAAGGCGTTTCGTTGCAGACTACAATGGTTGCATGTCGTTTAGGCTATCTGCCCTTGCTATGGCTTTTTTATTTTCGCTGTTTGCCCAAGGGCAGACAACCCAGTATTTCTATACTTATGAGGATTCCAGCGGCAAAAAATTGATTAACAATTTGCCTCCGGATCATATGAAAGGGAAAGGCTATAGGCTGATCGACGTGAGGGCTGGGTCGGTCAGGCCAGCAATTACCAACGCACAAATGTCCAGGGTTCTTCGTAGCCCCGAACTGATCTCACTTGTAGATAAGATTTCTGCCGACCATGGCGTGGATACATGGCTGGTTAGAGCAGTCATTCAGGCTGAAAGCGCGTTTTATGAGCGCGCCCGTAGCCGAGCCGGGGCGCTAGGGTTGATGCAACTGATCCCTGCCACGGCCGCTCGGTTTGGAGTGGTCGATCCCTTTGATCCTACGCAGAATATTACAGGTGGCGTCAAGTACCTGCGATGGTTGATGGATCACTTCAACAATGACTTCACAAAAGTGATTGCTGCATACAATGCAGGAGAAAATGCCGTAAAGAAGTACAACGGCATCCCCCCTTACGCTGAGACGAGGGCCTATGTGCCAAAAGTTATGAATTTATGGAAAAACAAATCTGTCGTGCCAGACCCAAGAGCCCAAGGCTCCATCGACTACTTGAACAGGGGGAGCGGTGGCTTCGCTGTCGCAACGAATGGTACCGGCAATGCTGATGATGCGAATGGGGCCAATTCCAATTCCAATTCCACTACCCATGTCGCGCAAAAGCCGGCTCCCAGAACTCCCATGTATTCTTGGGAAGATGCACATGGCCGAATATCCATCACGGATAAAGCCCCGCCAAAAGGCGCAAAAAATGTGAAGGTGTATTATTAAATTCAGTTGCAGTTACTGGGCTTTAGGGTTTGTTTATGTGTTTTTCCAGTGCGTCCCTAGCTTCGATGTAAGCGCTTTCCAGGCATCCAAACAGGTGACTGGGAGTCGTTTCGATTACCTGGCCCTTTCCAAAGCCCTCAAGAACAGCCGCGACTGACCTGAGGCGAAGGGCCCCCATTGTCCCGGCCGACCCCTTTATTGCGTGCGATATTTCCATGATGCTTGTTATGTCGTTTGACTCTATGGCGCCCTTTAGGAGGGACAGTCTTTTGGGCTGGTCGGCCAAAAAGAGGCCAAACATTTCAGTTGTCAGCCCAAGTTCCCCGCCGTCAATTTCTATTAATTGTTCAAGAGTTTCGGCATCAAGGACTGGGATGCTACAAAATGCATCATCGTTAGGTATGTGTGGCATCTCTGAAGTCATAATTGGTTATTATTACACTCGAAAATAATTATTGGTTAATTTTTAAAAAAAAACCTTGCAATTGTTTTCGCCTCTGGAATGCGAAACATTACTGCAATTCCAAAGTATAGCGCACCACAAGTGAAAATGAGGGGGAAAAGTCGCCAGGCGATGGCAAATGCTCCCTGAAAAAAGTAGGGGTCATGGATATTGAGTAGCCTGTTTCCGTGCCATGCTACGATGCCCATCAGCAATGCGGCGCCCCCCATCTTCAGCCAGCCATCGGCCACATATTTGGCCGGTAGCCGCCCCAGGGTATGTTTGAGGCGCCATACCTGGAATATGAGCCCGGCGATGGCCGACACACTGTTAGCTAATGCCATTCCATTTGTGCCCATAGGCTTCATCAAAACGATGCTCAAGGCTACGTTGCAGGTAAAGGCAATCAGAGCGGCCAGGGCTGGGCCGCGGTAATCCTTCATGGCGTTTAGCGCTTGTGTGCTTATTCGGGCTGAGGCGATAAAGATAAGCCCAATGGCCTGATATGGTAGCGTAGCCGAAGTCCAGGCCACGGCTTCTGCACCAAATGCGCCCTTATGGTAAATCAAGGCAATGATGGGAGTGGCTAGCAACGCCATCCCCACCGAGCCAGGTATGGCAAACAGGGCAGTTCCCCGTAGCGCTTCACCCAGGCTTGAACGGACTCCCTCCAGGTTCCCCTCGCTTGCAAGGCGACTCATGGTGGGCAGGCTCACTGTTGCCATGCTGACCGCAAACAGGCCCAGGACAAGCTCGCCCATGAGGTTAGAATTAGCCAGGACAGTTTGGGCTCCAGGCGCCAGTTGACTTGCTAGGCTCTGGCTGACAAATACGTTGATGGGGTGTATACCACCGGCAACAATGCCTGGCAACATGCGCTTCAGCGCCAGTCTAACGTCTGGTTTTTTTATTCGTGCCGCCCATCCGAATCGAAAGCCCATTCTCTTAAAGGTAGGAACCAATACGGCTATTTGCACTACTCCATGAAGCAGTAGTGCACACGCAAACACGATTGCGGCTCTGGCTCCGTAGGGCTGATTCATGAAGTGGAAGGCGGTCCAGCTGGCCCCAATAAAAACCAGATTCCCCCACATATTGGTTGAGGCTGCGAGGGCAAAGCGGTGGCGCATGTTAAGAACCGCCGCCATTGCGGCGGCAATGCTGACCAGCAACAAGTATGGGAACATTATGCGCCCTAACGTGGCACTCAGGGCTACGCTGTAAGGAAATTTTTCCTTGCCTGCAAGCATATTCCACATAATCCCTAGCTGACTAGAAAGGCCTTCCCCAGGTGCCAGCTTGCCCAGCATTAATATGGCAGTGATTGGAATCATCAAGATTATGCCAATGGCACACACCGCAAGCAGGATCGCTCCGAGAGTGCCAAAAAAGTCTGCTACGAATGTTTTTGCCTGGGCATCTCCCTGTTTTGCCTCCACATCCACCAGAGTCGGCAAAAATGCAGCCGTCATAGTCCCTTCTGCGGTAAAGCGGCGCAACATGTTTGGTAGCCTGTAGGCTATTTGGTATGAGTCTGAAATATCATTCAGCCCCAGGCGAGAGCCTATCATGCGTTGAAGTACAACGCCTGTCAGGCGCGACAGAAGGGTCATCAGACCCACCACTCCAGCCGAAGAAAGGAGGGAACGTTTTCGGGTGTGCTTTGATTCGGTCATACAGCGTCTATAATTCATTAAATATAGCAGTTAAAATTCAATAGGTTGAACTGATAAATTCACAACTTTGGGCTGTGGGAAGGCTTTTGTTATAATGGGACGCTATGGGTGTTGATTTTGAGCAGACGATGAAAGCCGTAGCTGACTTGTTGGCCAGTTTCGGCCTGGATCCAAATTCACTGGAGTTGCAAGGCACGCCTGAGAGGGTCGCCTCCTTTTGGGCCGAACGTTTGAATGGCTATGATTGCAACCTGGAATCAGAGATTACGCCACTTGTCGGTGACATACATCCCTGTCCGGTCATTGTTGAAAATGTGCCATTTGCCAGCACCTGCGAGCACCACTTGGCCCCTTTTTCGGGGAATGTGACCCTAGGTTACCTTCCAGGGGAGGGCGGGGTCGTGGGCTTATCAAAGTTAATCAGGGTGGTTCACGCTTTTGCCAATAGGCTTCAAGTTCAAGAACGCATGACGTGGCAAATATTTGAAATAATTGAAACCCGCCTGCGCCCAACGGCGTGGGGAGTAAAGGTTGTTGCCGAACATACATGTATTGCTCATAGAGGCATAAAAGCACCTAATGTTCCCGTAACGACAATTTTATTGGGCGGGACTTGGAAACGCGATGCTCCTAAGGCATTTCAGTGATACTCTATTAGGCGGAGAGTTACAAATGAATGATATCAGCGGCATCACAGTTCTGGTGGTTGAGGACGATAGCACAACTCGACACTACGCAATAAATTGTTTAGAAAAGGCTGGCTTTGAGGTTACTGGAGTCGCAACTGGCGAAGAGGGGCTGTCCATTGCAAAAGCGACCCGCCCAGATGTGGTTGTTTTGGACATCATGTTGCCTGGCATCAATGGCTTTGAGTTTTGTACTAAATTGCACGAGGCAGAGATTGATTCGATAATAATTATGCTAACTGTCAAAACTGAAGACATTGACAAAATACACGGACTGGAAATTGGCGCAGATGACTATATGGCGAAGCCTTACAATCCCGATGAGCTGATTGCCAGGATAAAGGCAATACTCAGGCGATGGTTGCCTACCCACAGATCTGACGACATTCTGGAATACAAAGGTGTCCGCATTGACTATAAACATCTTCTGGCCTATAAAGACCGAAGAGAGCTGGACTTGACCAAGAGGGAAATCACTCTCCTGAGCGTTTTCCTAAGAAACCAAGGCAGGCTGTTATCCAGGGAAGAACTGTATAAGAGCATTTATGGCGAAAATCACTTTGGTACCCAGAAGGTGATAGACGTCTACGTAAAAAGGCTCAGAGTAAAAATTGAAGACGACTCTCACAGCCCATCAGTGATTAAGACCGTTTGGGGCAAGGGATACGTTTGCGGCGAATACGAGGAGTAACTATAATACCTCAGTTTCGAGCGCTGATTTATGAGCGCTGAGTTGTGTTGTCTGTCCACCTCAGTACGGGCTTTCTTGCTGCAGCGGTTTCGTCTAGGCGGCGGACGGGAGCCTTTGTTGGCGACTGCTTTAAAGAATCGGGGTCGGAATTGGCGCACCCGGCGATGTCCAACATGGCCTCTATGAAGGCATCCAATTCCGCCTTGCTCTCGCTCTCGGTGGGTTCGATCATCATGGCGCCGTGGATAACGAGCGGGAAATAGATAGTTGGAGGGTGAAACCCTCTATCGATCAACCCCTTGGCGATGTCTAACGTGCTAATGCCTTGCCTGGACTGGTGGGCATCGTCAAAAACGACTTCGTGCAAAGTAGGTGCGCTGTATTGGAGATGGTAAGCGCCTTCCAGCTGTCTGCGGATATAGTTGGCATTTACGATTGCCCTCATAGTGGCTTGCCTCAGACCGTCGGAACCATGGCTCATGCAAAAGGCAAGCGCCCTCACTTCCATGGCGAAGTTGCCAAAATAGCTGTGCATCTTGCCGATGCTTTGGGGGCGGTTCCATTCCAGGTCAAAGCCGCATGAGGCCTTGATGATGATCGGGCGCGGGAGGAACGGCTCCAGCGCGGCGGAACATGCCACAGGGCCGCTACCTGGTCCGCCGCCTCCATGAGGCGTGCCAAAGGTTTTATGCAGGTTCAAGTGCATCACGTCGATGCCAAAATCTCCAGGCCTTGATACGCCCATCAGGGCATTCATGTTGGCGCCGTCCATATATAGCAGAGCGCCAATTTGGTGCAATAGTTTGGCTATTTCCGCTATCCGATACTCAAAAATGCCAACCGTATTGGGATTAGTAATCATGATCCCAGCAATCTCGGCCCCATGTTCCTTTATTAGGCTCAGCAAGCCCTTTTTGGGTTTTCCTGAAGCGCCATCAGTTACATCTTCAAAGGAAATTGTGCCATCGGCCTGGCTGGGTACTTCGATGCACTGATAACCGGCCATCGCCGCAGTTGCTGGATTTGTGCCATGGGCGCTATCTGGAATCAGCATGACGCTACGTTTGGAACCCATAGAAATGTGGTACGCACGGATCAATAGCACTCCAGTCAATTCGCCGTGTGCACCAGCCGCCGGATGCAGGGTGACGGCCGCCAGCCCAGTTATCTCCTTGAGCCATTCCTGAAGGGTCCACATCATGGCCAAGTTGCCTTGCACATTTTTTGAGGGCGCCATCGGGTGGCTCTCGGCAAATCCTGGTAGCGCGGATACCTTCTCGCCCAAACGCGGGTTGTGTTTCATCGTGCAGCTTCCGAGAGGGTAGAGCCCATCGTCGACGCCGAAATTCCATCTGGACAAACGGGTGAAGTGGCGCACGACGTCGACCTCGCTGACTTCGGGCAGAGCATCAAAACAATGCCGCTTCAGATGGGACGGGCGTGTGTCGGCAGGGGCTGGAACGTCCAGCACTGGCAAATCCATTCCAACCTTGCCTGGCACGGTTCGCTCAAAAATTAGAGGTTCTTTGGGTATCAGTGCCATGTTCGCCTCAAACATTCAATCCGGCGACAAAGTCCGCCAATTCATCAATTTCCTGCTTAGTGTTTAATTCTGTCGCGCACCACAACATGTAGCCATCCATAGAATCAAAATATTGTTTCAACGGTAGCCCTGGCAGTATGCCCCTATTTAAGCAGGCATCCTGCAATGCGAGCACATTTCCCCTGTATTTCAAGACAAATTCGTTGAAGAAGGGGGTATCGAAAGTAGCTTCAAATTTACCAGTTTCAATTAGTTTGGAGCGCAAATACTGGGCCTTGGCTACATTTTGTTGCGCCATGCTCTTTAGTCCGCCAGGGCCGGCCAGTTGCAAAAAAATATTTGCACGGAGGGCTGCCAGTCCCTGATTGGAACAAATATTGGAGGTGGCCTTATCCCGCCTTATATGTTGCTCGCGGCTGGCCAATGTCAGGACAAATCCGCGCATGCCGCTTATGTCGTTTGTTTGTCCCACTATTCTCCCGGGCATTTCTCGCTTGTGGGAATCTTTAACGGCCAAGAAGCCCAGAAAGGGTCCGCCATAGCTGAGAGGGTTTCCAAAGCTCATTGCCTCACCACAGGCAATTGCCGCCCCAACCCTGCTCGGAGCCTCCAGCCATCCAAAGGCCATGGACTCCTGTGTGACAGACACAAGTAGTGCGCCAAATGATGTAGCCATTTCAGAAATGGTGTGCAAATCCTCGATGCAGCCCAAGAAATTTGGATAGCCAACCAATACGCATGCCACGTCGGAGCCTATTTTTTTTCTTAAGTCCTCCATGTCTGTGGCGCCATCCTTCAGCCCGACTTGGACTAACTTCAAACCTTCATGCGGGGCGATATTTGTCCTTAATATCTCTTCATAGTGCGGGTGCAACCCCTGGCTGACCAGAATAGTACTTTTCTTTTTTTGGATGCGGACTGCCAGCAATGCGGCCTCGACACACGCAGTGCCGCCGTCGTACATGGAGGCGTTGGACACGTCCATCCCGGTCAGGTCGCAGATCAAAGTCTGGTATTCAAAAATGTGTTGCAGGGTTCCCTGGCTTATCTCTGGTTGGTATGGAGTGTAGGCAGTGAACCACTCCTGGCGGCTAGCGAGCATGTCTATGGCACTGGGGATAAAGTGGGTATAGGCTCCTGCGCCAAGAAAACAGGATGAAAACCTGGTGTTTTGCCCCGCCATTGCTTCTAACTGGCGCAGGACTTCAATTTCAGAAGCCATTGATGGCAAGTCCAGTTTGTTTTTTAGGAGCAGGGACTCAGGGATGCCACAAAGCAAATCTTCAGGATTTTTGGCTCCAATGGCATCAAGAAGCGCCTCGTCCTCAATGGGCGCCGAAGGCAGGTATCGCATGTGAATATCCTCAAATATTGAGCCGTGGCTCACCGTACAGGGTACCATGTAGGGCTGGGATTGGGGAATAGTTGAGCTTAGCAACAGCCACTACCAACTGTCCCCAAAACCAGTGTATATTGTCTATTGATTCTAATTCATTCTTCGGAGGCCAGAGATGCCTGTCGTGACGCCCGCCCAATATACACGTATGCTAGACCGCGCCAAGGAAGGCAAGTTTGCCTACCCGGCTTTCAACGTGACCTCTACAGAAACAGCAAATGCTGTACTGTTGGGGCTTAAGACTGCTAACGCAGACGGCATTATTCAAATTTCAACCGGCGGGGCCGAGTTTATGTCTGGCCTCGGCATCAAAGACATGGCAAAGGGCGCCATTGCGCTGGCCAATTATGTCCACTACGTAGCCCAGTACTACGACGTGAATGTGGCGTTGCACACAGATCACTGCCACCCAAAGAATCTGGAAAAATTTGTCCTGCCGCTCATCGAAGAAACCGAACGAAGACGGGCCGCTGGGCAACCAAACCTCTACAACGCCCACATGTTTGACGGTAGCGAGCTGGGCCTTAGTGAAAATATCACCAAATCTGCAGAATTGCTGAAGCGATGTGCTACCTCTGAAATCATTTTGGAGGTCGAAATCGGAGTAGTAGGAGGCGAGGAAGATGGACACGACACATCTGGAGTAGCCAAAGACAAGCTGTACACGACTCCCGAGGACATGGTGGCTACCCATAAAGCGCTGTCTCCCATTGGTCGCTACTTGCTTGCGGCCACATTCGGCAATGTCCACGGCGTTTATAAGCCTGGAAATGTCAAGCTAAAGCCCACCATACTGAAAGACGGACAATCAGCCATTTCGGCGGCCTGCAAAGGCGAGCAGAGTCTACTAGTATTCCACGGCGGCTCCGGCTCCAGTCTGGATGAAATTCATGAAACGCTTGAGTATGGCGTCATCAAGATGAATGTTGATACGGATACCCAGTATGCCTTCACTAGGCCCATTGCTTCCCATATGTATAAGAACTATGATGGCGTCCTGAAGATTGACGGCGAAGTAGGCGACAAAAAGACCTACGACCCGCGGTCTTACTTGAAGAAAGCTGAGCAGGGCATGGCCGACCGAGTCATTCAGGCATGCAACGACCTCAAGTCATCCGGCAAGAGCGCAGGTAAGGCGCTGTAGAATGCATCAAAAATGTCTGTCGGCGAGATTCATTTTCAGGAGATTTCAGACTTCCTTCTGAAAGTGGATTCGTTGGCAGAACAAATTAACGACCTGCCCCTTGCGACCGCAGTGGATCTCTACGAAGAACTGGAGGTAGTGGCGCGGGCGGCCTGTGCAAGTATCAGCAGGATTGACCCAGAACTGCAAGTTAAGAATCGAATCCTAATACCGACGTGCAACCTTTTGATTGCAACTCAGTATTAATAAATGCCTGGCGCACATCTGCGCTGGTCAAGGCTTTTCGTTACGTAACTCGCAACTAGAAACTGGTATATTCACGCTAGAAGATTTTATCCATAGATACTACGTTGAACCTATCCAACGCCTCGCATAAAATTAATTTATTGGTTAGGGAAAGGGCAGGCGCATCGGAGACGCTTTGTCTCCATTGTGATGCCTTTTGTTGTAAGACGTATTTTTTGAGAGGAGAAAGTTCATGGGAAATATTAACGGCCTGCCCAAAAAGTCTCTGCCACGCATGCTTGTTTTTGCCTTGGTCGTAGCCCACTTTTCAGCCTTCTCCGCTCCCCCTGATAGTGTTATGGGCAGGGCAAAGGCCGCTGGAGCAGAAGTAGCCACAGCGGCAAGCCCGAATGGCTACTACAATACGGCCCGCCGCCACCCCTACACTGGCGCGAATTATGATGAAAACTCCGTGATTGCCGAACTGGTGAGTAGCGGCACATGGGGTACCTCGACGGAAAGCCCCACCGCTATTCCCAACAGCGGAAACATCAATATGTCCACTTCCAATGCGAGGTACGGCTCAGATAACAGGTATGCCTATGGTGAGGGCCCCAACGGCGGTGACAGCGGCTATGGCGGCGGGTACGGCAATGGTGGCTCTCTCTACATCGGCGGCCAAAATTGGGCGGGCTATTATAGATATCGTTCTGGAATGGGCGATGGAGCCGAGTTTGCTATCTACGACCAAGCAGAGTATTCAGACATAGCGCTCAGCATTGGCCTGGAAGTCCCATCCAATCAGACAGGCGGGATTGTGTTCCGCTACCAGGATCCGAAAAATTTTTACTATCTCAAAGTTGAACCTGACGCTTCTCCTGAAGCCAATAGGGTGAGAATCGGCAAGGTTGAGAACGGAGTTGATACTGTGCTCCATAGCCACAGCGGAGCCGTCAACAACAATGCCGTCGGCAATGGGTGGCGCAACTGGCGCCTCACTGTGGTAGGCAACCGAGTAACGCTGGTTCGGGCCAATGACCTCAGGCCCTTCTTTGTGGCTCCGCCAACCAACGGCACGATATTCGATAACGTGGTTTTAGATCTTCCAAGGACTTTCAGCAAGGGAAAGTGTGGGCTGTGGGCAGTGAACAGAAGCACTTCTGTGAGGTTTAACCAAATCTCGATCGCCAGCCGAGACAACAACTACACGATTTCTAACAAGACCTGGAACCTGACCTCCGGTAGCTATGGCAATATCAAGAGACTTACTGCCAATAGCCTTTTTGTGGCTCACGCCGACTATCCTCTTGAGGATGGCACCCGCTTGGTGCCAATCCTGAACAACGAGGAGCATATTCGCGCCGAAATGGGCTACAACAAGTATTTGGGAGAAATCAGGTTCCGGTACAGAAAGGGCGGTGGACAGCGCGTATTCGCCAACACCGGAGAGTCGGAAGATATTCGCACCATGAGTTTTAACGAGGATGCACAGAAGATCGGCGTGCACTATTCCGGCGAATCAAGGCGGGATAGGGGAATCAGGGACTTCTCGCTGAATCAAACCTATTCGCTGGGCACAGATCCAAAGACTGGCGATTATGTCCAGATTGACATCGAGCTCAAAAACACCAGTCGTAGCAGATTGGAATTCGAAGACATTGGAATGCCCATGTCCTGGAACAGCCACTGGTCAGGCGACATGGCTTACAAGTACTACATGACCTCCGGAGCCAACTGCATATCCTACAACGGCTCCTACATCACCACCGAGCGCACTGATGGCAGGAGTCAAAAGATTGTTTTTATGCCAGATCAGAGCACTGACACGCAGTTTGAGTACCGCCGCTTCCAGCCCTCCCAGGGCGGGGCGGCTATGCCAGAGATATTCTACATGTACAGCAAGGCCGTCTCGGCCACAGACAGGCTTAACCAAAGCTATCTGCCCAATACGAGCCTCATTCTCGCTCCCGGGGAATCCAAGAAATTTGGATTCAGGATATTTATCACAGAAGAAAAAAACCACTTGGGCATCAACGACATTCTGGCTAGCCAGGGTTCAATAGCGCCAGTCGTGAATCCGGGCCTAGTCATGCCTCTGGATATCGTGGCCGAGGTAGATCTCCGCACCGTTTCCCAAATTGTGAGTCTTGAGGATGTCACTCCCAATCCGTCTGCTCACGGCATGGATGTCCCACAGTTAAAGGATTATTACAAAAAAAATCCCAACTCTCGGGCCACATTTGTCAAGGACATTGCGAAAACTAATGCAATAAACAGCACCAGGGGCAGTAGCGGCGACCATAATCTGTGGAAAATTACCTTCAGCAAGCTGGGCCGCAACGACATACAAGTAAACTACCTGGCAAACGGAAAGCCCAGAAAAACCGTGCTTCAGTTCTGGGTCATGGAGCCAATGAAGGACTTGGTGCAAAGGCGCGCCGATTTTCTGATGGATCATTGCTTTATTGATGATGACTTCGTGCCCTCGGAGAGAGGCATCACCGCTGAAGATTCATTGAGGTATATTAGTAGGCATAAGTACACCTTCTTAGAAGTTGACAATATCACCGGCACTGCCAAAAAACATGGCGGAGATGCCTTTGACTGTAATAACAATATGCACGAGCAACACTATGACGAAACGGCGTACATGGCCGCAAAAAACAAATTCTATCCAGTCAAGAGAGAGTTGGAAGCGCTTGAAAAGCACTTTATTGACTATGTCTATGAATACAACATCCGAAAATTCGGTAGCCCTCAAGTCACTGGCAATCCCGGCATGGCCTGGGAGACCAATGGAGGCACGGAAGGCTCCCTACACCACGCCTGTTGCCCTGGAAATACGTACTGGGGCCGCCATCTGCCCGAAGATCCATCAAAGGAAATTACGTGGAGGGTATTCAACTACATGAACATGGCCGCTGGTCTTTTTTCTATGTATGAGGCTATGAAGTACCAAGACATTCCCGACTTTAAGCCCCGCTGGGAGCCAGTTGACTATCTTAAACTGGCCGGCATGCTGGCATGGAGGGGCGTCGCGGCTAGCGGCGCGACTGGCCACATGAATGACTGGTGCATACATGAAATATATGAAGCCCTTCTTGAGGAAGATTTAGCTGGCAGAGAGGGTACCATATACCTCCCCACACTCGTTTCTCAAAACCTCACTACGCGCACGTGCGAAAACATTGCCGTACTGCTCAGAGGCAGACTGGATGCTAGTAGCAAGGCCAAGGGAAATGCCGACTACCCTTTCACTTCCGAATTTGCCTATGACAGCACAGGTGAAGAGGGGGCCTATACATATGTGAGCCGGTATTATAACAATCCTGCAAGACTCCTGAAGGTCGAGCAGACCCTACAGAAGACTATGGCCTGGATAAGCAAGACGCCCATATGGTACTTGCAGGCTACCGGCCATCCACAGGGCAATGATACTTGGGTGTTCAAGTACGCCGTGGGGCTCCAGGGCCAAATCATCAATGAGTGGCACTTGCATTATGCGGACACTTCTTCCTTTGTAGACAGCTCTAAGTACAGGGGCACAAATAGGTACTCCCAGGACAACTGGCGCTTTGTCTTTCCGCCAAAAATTGCCTCTTTTGCAAACATTCAGTCAGGCCAACCCGAGCTGCAGGGGCCAGCAAATACTACAAGCGTCATGCACACGCCGGAGGATATGAGGTCTAAATATGGCGTGGGCGTTCTTGGCACCAATTGGGGCAACTATAAGCCAAATCGTCCCTACGATTGGAACCACGGCTTCCCCTACAGCGAATCCGCAGAATCCAGCTTTAGCCAATGGGGCGGTTTTAACATCCTGAGCGCGGACATTGTGCCCAACGACCCATCCTTTGGTTTGACCGGTTGGGGTTGTCTAGTGGAGACAAAGGCGACAAGCGGCAGGACGGTATTTGGGGTAGTGCCCCAGGACGGCCTCTTCAGGCGGATCAACATCGTTGGCGATGTCTTCACCCTAGACCTCAAGAATGACAGATACACCTATGCCGAAATTGGCACTGACTATCGTTCCCTATACCTGGAATTAGAAAACGCATCTAAAGCCCCTCATAAAGGAGTTGCCCACGTCCGAAACCTGAAAAATGGTACCTACGATGTCTATGTAAATGGCGCTCTTGCCTATACAAAGGGCGTTGCCAACCGCATCGATGACAGGAACCTGACCGGCTTCACGATGCCAGAAGTATTTGAATATGACATTAGCGGAGACACGGCCACTATGATGATAGTAGAGAAGGGCATCAACGCGACTGCTCCGGCAGGACGTGCGCGGTAAAACAGTATTGGCAGGTGGCGAGCGATTAGGAAAACCTAGTCGATCGCCGCAACCCATTTTTCGCCATCCTTCCAGCGCAGGCTCAGTTTGTCATTTGGTTTTATTTCGGAAGATGATTTTATCTGGAGGCCTTCGAGGTTTCGAGCCAGGATAAACCCTCTGTCCAGCGGACTCTCGGGATGAAGCCCCCTTAGTTTGGCATTGGCAATACACAGACATTGATTGCGCCGTCCTATCAAGCGTCCTGCGGCCCCCTGGAGCCTCCTCCTAAGTCCCTCGATTCTGGCGCGGGCCCACTTTCCGGCAATATTTGACCCTGCATGTTTCAACCTCTGCTGTAGCAGCGCCAGGCACGACCCAGTCTTGTCTAGCCAGTGCAAAGGAGCCACACGTTCCAGGCGCGAAGCCAAATTAAATAAATATTCAGAGTGGCGCTCAAGGGGGTCAAGGCGCGCTAGCCCTTGATCAGTCAAAAGGTTCAGCGTTGTCTCAAGGCCATGGAGCCGCCATTCCACCAACCTGCGGAGTTGCTCAGTATAGTGTTTGATTTTTGACGAGATTGCGCTCCGGTCGGGTGTGGCAAGCTCCGCCGCATGGCTTGGGGTGGAGGCCCTCCTGTCCGATGCCAGGTCAACCAGCGTTACGTCTATTTCGTGCCCAACGCCTGTAATTATCGGGATGCTACAAGTAGCCACTGACCTTACCAAGGTGGGGTCGTTGTAGCTCCATAGATCCTCGGTACTGCCGCCGCCACGCACCATCAGAACAATGTCGCATCCCCAATACTCGTCTTGGGCCTCTTGAAGCGCCATCAGGGTTTCTGTGACACAGGCTTCACCCTGGGCTGCCGCTGGAAGCACCAAAATATCTATGCCGGGCGCACGCTTGCGTGTAACTTCCAGCACGTCCCTGAGTGCCGCGCCTCCAATGGCAGCAATGATTGCTATTTTTTGTGGGTAGAGAGGCAGTTCCCTTTTGGGCTTGTCAAAAACACCTTCTGAGCGTAGTCTTGCCTCGAGTTCTCTCAGCCTTTGTTGCAGATCGCCCGCTCCCGTCAGTTCGCATTGAGTGACCGCAAGAGTGAAGCTCCCGCCCTGGACATATACATTCATATTTCCATTAACCACAACCCGTTCGCCATCGCTTGGGGCATGTTTCAATTGTTTTTGCTGACTCATCCATACCGCGCAGGAAAGCGCCGCTCCATCCTCTTTTAGCGTGAAATACCAATGGCGGCCAGAGGATCTGAAATTGGAGATCTCCCCCACAAGGCATACATTGGCAAAACGAGGCTCTGTGTGTGCCTTGACTTGCTCTAGGAAGCGTTTGACGGAGAGGGGTTTGTTCATGAAAAGTTATAGTTGCGCCATTTTGAGTACTTCCATATAGTCCCGTTCGCTCATTGGGCGTGGGTTGCTCTCTGTGCTGAGATTTTTTGCCGAGGCCAGCGCAATTTTTGGATAATCTGCGACGTCAACGTTAAGGCTTGAAAAAGATGGCAGTTTTACGTCTGCTGCCAGTTGTTTTACTGCTCTGACCGCAGCCGCGGCCCCTTCGCGCTCAGAACTATAATCTAGATACATGGCCCTGGCTATGCGAGCATACTGTCTTTCGCAGTAGTTCAGGTTGTATTCCATCATGAAGGGAAGAAAAATAGCATTGCACGCACCGTGGGGCAGGTCGTACATCCCGCCCAGAGCCTCCGCTATACAATGCACTGAGGCCACGTCCGAGTGGCTGAATGCAATGCCGGCGAGCATGCTACCCATGAGCATGTTGCTCTTGGATTCTAAGTCAGTGCCATTTTCAAATGCCTTCACTAGGTTTTGATAGATTAGCTCGATGGCATAAAGGGCGACGGCGTCGCTGATTGGCTCTGCACAGGTGGCCGTAAATGCCTCGATAGCGTGGGTCAGTGCGTCCATGCCTGTGGAAGCGGTGATTGAGGCGGGGACTGTCAGTGTTAGCTCGGGATCGCACAGGGCAGTTCTTGGTGCTGTAAATGGATTTTTGACGGTCATCTTGTATTGCTCATTCGTGTCAGTAATGACCGAAGAAAATGTGAGCTCGCTACCAGTTCCTGAGGTAGTAGGCACACAAATCAATGGCGGCAACGGCTTTGATGGCGCATTTTTACCCTCGAATGCCTTTATACTATTGGTCCCGTTGGCGGCAAGGACTCCTATAGCCTTGGCGCAGTCCATCGGGCTTCCGCCTCCGATGGCAACAATCGAATCGGCTCCAAATGATCTGTATTTTTCTGCGCCAGACGCAACATTTATGTCCTTTGGATTAGGCTCAACATCGTCGAATACTTGGTGGCTTGTCCCCTTGGGCAATCCAGCCATAACTTTGTCGAGTATGCCTGCGGATACGATTCCCTTGTCCGTCACTATCAATGGCCGCATTGCGCCAAGCTCGGCCATCTCATCAAAGAGTTTTTTGGAAGCCCCAGCTCCAAAGACGATTTTGGTCGGCAACGCAAAGGAGAATACAGACTGATAACCGATCATGATAACCGCGCCTCCAAACCTAATAATACCAGTTTCTAGTTTCTAGTTACGAGTTATGATACGAAAAGCCTTGCCCAGCGCAGATGTGCGCCAGGTATTTATTAAGTCAGCAATATAAAATGGTATAATAGGTCACACTCAAATGAGCCACTTGCAAAAACCTCAGTTTTTTGCAAATCCCAGCATGGGCAAAGCTGCCCTAGAAAATCCGCAAGGCCGTGTTCATACTTGTCATAGTCGCTGAGTGTGGCGATTCGTTTTATCTTGCCCCTGTCCCTCCCTGCATCGTGATGGACTAACAAAACAAACAGCTAAAGCCTTCTCGGGAGGATTCAATGCGACACATTGTGGTCTCTGCCATGCTGAAAGCCGTGTTACTACTTAGCAGTTTTTCGTCGTTTGCGCAGGTGAATCGCTTCCCAGGCCAATGGGTGGGCGATTTGTTTCTCGTGGAAGACATGATGACCAGACATGCGGTTTATCTAGTCGACGAAGTCAATGTCATTCAGGAGAAAATCACCTCTGTTACTAGCATAGACGACGACTTTCCAGTTTCCAGAGAATTGAGGAGTTGGAAAAGTAGCTCTGGCTGGCATGGCGGCGGCCTGCATACCCTCGTTTATCCACGCGGCATTAGGGAATATGATGCCGATGGCAACCTATACCGGAACTTTTTTTTTACAAAATGGCAAGACGGCGAATGGCTTTTTTTGGGCTTGTACAAATCTAACCCAACGTCCCGGGAGGACGCACTGGCAATTCCATGCAACAATGACCGCTTCATCTTTGTGTCAAGCAGTGCGGACATGGCTGGCAATACCGGATTGCAGCGCACACCGTTTGCCAGATTATCCCTCAACCGGGACAAAAAAGAAATCAGCCTTCATTCATCCATAGACCATGGCCGGGATGAATTGCGGGAGCACATGTCGAATCCTGAGGTTTTTGGCCTGCCCTGGAGTAGCCGTTTCATTATCACTGACAACTATGCGACGTTGCTCTGTTACAAGACAGGCCTGTACTGGATTTTTTCACTCGAGTCGGCTTCACTCAAAAAGTCCGGAAACATCTTTAAGATGGTGACGCCGGAGATGATCGCCAAGGGCGGGTTCAGCGGAGCTGTCTTATGCGCCCATCCCGAAAAGGACGGTACAATCCTGGTTTCTGCCCAACTGGAGACAGACATTGTCACTACGCCTGACTGGAAAGCCGAAATGAAGGAGTTGTGGGATGCCAACAATGTAGGCATGCCAAATGCGACAATGACCGTTTCTGACTGGATGGCCTTGTATAGGAGCCGCGAGAAAAAAGAAACCGAACAGAGTTCGGGCATAGACTGGTACCGGATATATCCGGAAGACGGCAAAGTGGAAAAGACCTTTCCGCCCGAAGGGGCCGCAATCGACAGGGACGGAGGCAAAAACGATCTGTGGAGGCCAATGCCCGACGGGTC
>Ga0082212_10002260_pt1 | contig 28282 bp, 21 predicted proteins | sample TergutNt197P3_FD_71548 | JGI IMG/M metagenome (GOLD analysis project Ga0082212, IMG submission 71548) | Neocapritermes taracua P3 segment gut microbial communities from Petit-Saut dam, French Guiana - Nt197 P3 | ecosystem: Host-associated > Arthropoda: Insects > Digestive system > Gut ...
GGAGATTATTGCAATAGTGGCCCCTCTACCTTTTTTAAAATTTTTTTTTTTTTTTCGCGCGTTGTGTGGTGGGGGAAAAGGGGAGGGAAAGCCACAACTACGGAAAGGGGGGGGGGGAAAGAAAGCCCCCCTCCCATCTGAAACAAAGAAAGGCCTGGTGAAGATCTCTCTCACTGCCGCAGTAACCAATGCAACCTCTGCGATCCTTTACCAAATCGATGTATTGCTGGTTGGCTCTCTATTAGTGAGTTCTATTGCAGTCGCAAACTATAGAGTAGCCGCTCTCATTCCCAGCGCTCTTGTGTTCATTTCAAGCACGGTGATGATATATCTCTATCCCTATTTCGCTCGGAACAGAAACGACCATAAGTGGTGTTTTGAGAAGTATAGGCTTACAACACTGATAATCGCTGGCAGTACTCTGTTGATAACGATAGTGCTTGTTCTGTTTGCAGAGCCGCTGATTCCCTTGATTTTTGGGAAAGGATATTCCGGTGTCTCTAGAGTCTTTGTGATACTTATGTTCAGCTATCTTGCAAATGGCGGGTTCCGGGTTGTTGCCGGAAACATACTCGCCTCACAGAGGAAGTTCACCGCAAATCTTGTGATCTCGGCCATTGCCGTGGTTATCGAGGTTACGCTTTGCCTGATCCTGATTCCGCGTTTAGGTATTGAAGGGGCAGCTTGGAGTACCCTGATCACCATGGTTATTACTGCTGTAATCATCAATTCTTATCTGATCAAGTGTCTTAGAACACGTTCAACCTGGATCGATGAGGGAAAAGGAGAGTAAGGCATTGTCAGTGACAGGAAAACAGAAGATAGTACTTGGCTTTGACGGCAGGAGCTTCTTAGACAGTATTCTCAAGGCACTTGGTGATGATTATGAGTATGTGTACTTATCTCCAAAGCAGAGAAAGAACTTTGTCTTTCGAAATACAGCACACCGTCTGGCATACTGGGCTCTTTATGAGATAAAGAGGACTGCATTGCACATAACACAATGCCTGAAAGCAGATGTGGTTATCTTTATTTTCCCAAATCGTTTTACGTTCTTCTATACAAAGCTGGCTAACATCTTTAAGAAGAAGGTGGTGTACTATTGGTACGGCTCCGATGTATTCTATCTGATACAGAAGCCTTGGAGGCTTGACAAATGGGCATGTAGAATCGACAAGCATGTAGCCCATGGCGCGTTCATAATCAAGGAATTGACCACTGTTGGCATTGATGCCGAGCTTTTGTACGTACCTCCTGACCTTTCATTTGAATTAGCAAGAATGCCAATGGAACATGCGGTCTTACTGTCCATTCCCGACAGCAGGGCAGAATTCTACGGGTATAGCACCATGATCGAATTGATCAAGGCCTTCCCACAGACAACCTTCTATGTGGTGCGTTCTGATTCGCCGCACAGGTACGACTATCCTAATGTGATATTCAAGGGAACACTCTCGCCAACAGAAATGGAAGCCCTCTTTGATGAGGTCTCCATAGTTGTCCGTTATCCTGAGCACGACAGCGTATCAATGATATTGACAGAAGCCCTGGCAAAAGGGAAAAGCCTGATTTCGAGGTTCAACTTCCCTTATGAAGGAGCAAGGATAGCAACCGACTTCGAGGAACTATGCAAAGCCCTCGAAGCAGCGCTTAAGGATCCTCTGGAGCCGGACCTGAAGGGACATGAATATGTAAAACAGAACTTCAGCAAGGAGCGATTCAGGCAGGAGCTCAACAGGTACATCAAAGCCCTATTTGATGATCAATCATCCAAGAGATAAAATGACCCTCGTTTACAAGAAGGATTGTTGGAGGGAATAACGTTGTTTACAAATAAGACATTGCTCATCACGGGGGGAACCGGAAGCTTTGGGCAGACTGTTCTAGACAAATTCCTTGATACCGATATCCGCGAGATCAGGATCTTCTCTCGAGACGAAACAAAGCAAGACGCAATGCGTCATGCCTATCAACTATCCCACCCAGATCTAATGGGCAAACTCAAGTTCTATCTTGGAGATGTGAGGGATATCTCTTCTCTTCACCTAGCGATGGGCGGAGTGGATTATGTATTCCATGCTGCGGCATTGAAGCAGGTGCCATCATGTGAGTTCTTTCCCATGGAGGCAGTGAAGACCAATATAGAGGGAACAGACAATGTCATTACTTCCTCTATCTCAGCAGGAGTGAAGAAGATCGTATGCCTGTCGACTGATAAGGCCGCATATCCGATAAACGCCATGGGAATGACAAAGGCATTGATGGAGAAGGTATACCAGGCAAGAAGTCGCATGGTAGACGAAAACGATACGCTTATCTGCGGTACGCGCTATGGCAACGTTATGTGCTCTCGGGGAAGCGTCATCCCGCTCTTTGTTGAGCAAATACAACAGGGAAGGCCCATTACGATAACCTCTCCAGCAATGACCCGTTTTATGATGACACTCGATGAAGCCTCAGAACTGGTGCTGTATGCCCTTAAGAATGCGAACTCCGGCGACCTGATGGTCATGAAAGCTCCCGCCTGTTCGGTGGGGATGCTGGCAGAGGTGCTGCAAGGTCTCTTCAAAGCCACCGTGGGAACAAAGATCATCGGTATCAGACACGGCGAGAAGATGTTTGAGACCCTATTGACTCCCGGTGAATTCCTCAGAGCCCAAGATCACGGTGACTTCTTCTGCATACCCTCAGACAGCAGGGGCTTGAACTACGACAACTACCTGAGTATCGGGCAGGACGAAAGGGAGGCGGGGACCTTCAACTCAGACAACACGCATATCCTCACGGCGCAAGAGTTGGAGCAAAAACTACTGAGTGTTCCCTACATCCAGCAGAAACTCAAAGAAGTCGGGATATAAGATGAGATTTCTTCTGCTTGGCTCTTCGGGGATGGCAGGGCATGTCATTTCCATCTATCTTAAAGAGCGCGGACATGATGTTGTGGGCTTCAGTAGACGATCCGTCGATTTTGTTCCTGTAGTCTGTGGTGATGCAAGTGATACTGCTCTATTGGAAGCGGTTATCCAAGAAGGAGACTTCGATATTGTTGTGAATGCGATTGGTGTGCTTAACGAATCTGCCGAGAGCAATAAAGATGAAGCTGTCTATCTGAATTCCTACCTACCTCATTATCTGGCATTTCTAACAAGGGAAATGCCAACGCGCGTGTTCCATATGAGCACAGATTGTGTGTTTGCAGGGAATACCGGCCCCTACGCTGAAGACTCCTTTCCTGACGGAAAGTCTTTCTATGATAGATCAAAGGCACTTGGTGAGCTCAATGACAACAAGAACCTTACCTTCAGGAATTCAATAATCGGCCCTGATATCAACGAGAAGGGAATAGGCCTTGTCAATTGGTTCATGAAACAAACGGGCCCTATCAAAGGATTCACAAGAGCGTTATGGACTGGCTTGACTACTTTAGAGCTTGCAAAGGTCATCGAGTGTGCGTCAGTGGTTGATGTAACGGGACTGATAAACATGGTGCCAGAGGAGAACATATCGAAATACGACCTACTCTGTCTGTTGAACGAACACCTACGTTGTGAACGAAGAGTAGTGATAGAGCCACAAGACGAACCGCTTCTCGACAAGACATTGATAAGGACAAATCTGGGGTTTTACTATACTGTGCCCGGCTACGAGGAGATGGTTGCAGAAATGGCAGAGTGGATTGCAACTCATCGCAGTCTCTATCCTTCATATTATTGATCAGGGAGTTGCATACCAATGAAAAGCATCAAAGCCTCTCTTCTTAGTAAGATCGATAATCGCTCGATGGTCGTTGGAGTAGTAGGTCTTGGCTACGTAGGACTGCCGCTTGCTGTTGAGAAGGCGAAGGCAGGATTCAAGACCATAGGTTTTGATGTGCAGGACGAGAAAGTCAAGATGGTGAATTCCGGACAGAACTATATTGGTGATGTCATTGACGATGACCTTGCGGCGCTTGTTGAGACAGGGATGCTGTCAGCGACAACAGACTTCAAAACGGTGGCAGGCTGCGATTTCATCGCTATCTGCGTTCCAACCCCGCTTGATGCGCACCAGCAGCCAGATACCTCTTACATCGAACAATCAACAAAGGAGATCGCACAACATCTCAAGCCGTCGACCATTGTGGTGCTGGAGTCAACCACTTATCCGGGAACCACGGAGGAACTGGTAAAGCCTTTGCTTGAAGAAGGCTCTGGCCTACAGTGTGGAACCGACTTCTATCTGGGGTTCTCTCCCGAGAGAGTGGATCCCGGAAATGTCTTCTACAAGACCAAGAACACCCCCAAGGTTGTGGGGGCGATAGGAGAGGATGCCTCCGAGGTGATCTCTGCCATGTATGAGGCAGTGTTAGAGGGGGAGATCACGCGGGTCTCCTCGCCTCGTATCGCCGAGATGGAGAAGATACTGGAGAACACCTACCGGAACGTGAATATCGGGCTGGTCAATGAGCTTGCAATGCTCTGTGAGCAAATGGAGATAGATATCTGGGAGGTTATCGACGCCGCGAAGACAAAGCCCTATGGGTTTGCCGCGTTCTACCCAGGCCCAGGGCTTGGGGGCCACTGTATCCCGCTGGATCCCTGCTATCTTTCCTGGAAGGCACGTGAATATGGGTTCCATACCACTATGATCGAGGCATCCATGGCAGTGAATGACCGCATGCCCATCTATTGCGTTGACCGGGCGGCGCGCATCCTCAATCGCTTCTCTAAGCCCATGAACGGCTCTCTTGTCTTGGTCTTGGGAGTTGCCTACAAGCAGGATATCGATGACTGTCGCGAATCCCCTGCTTTGAAGGTTATCGATGAGTTGGAGGCGCGAGGGGCATTGGTCTCTTACTATGACCCATGGATTCCACAAGTCAGGCATCAGGGACAGGAGTATTCCTCTTTGCCAAACCTGGATGCTGAGACGCTGGGCACATTTGACCTGGTGATGATCTGTACGGCTCATTCCAACCTTGATTATCAGGTGGTGCAGCAAAACGCCCAATTCATCTTTGATACCAAGAACGCCATGAAAGACGTAATGAACCGCGAGAATATCGAGGTGTTGTAAACCGTCTTGAGTGGAGGGACTTTCTGTGAAGTACGCAATCATCGGATGTAGCAGGATAGCTGCCAAACACATAGCAGCCGCCTTGGACAACGGGCTTGAGCTTGTTGCGCTATGCGACATCGATGAAGCCCGTATTGCTGGCCTGTTGGCTGAGCAGGGGCTGGCAGATGATGTGTCCATCAGGCGCTATCTTGACTATGGGCAGATGCTCTCTGAAGAACCCGAGATCGAACTTATCGTGATCACCACGGGAAGCGGCAGCCATGCTGCTATTGCGCTTGATTGCATTAAGGCAGGCAAGCATCTGATTGTCGAGAAGCCGCTGGCTCTGTCGATCAAGGATGCTGACGCGATAGTAGAGAGCGCAGAGCAGGCCGGCGTCCTTGTTGCCGTGTGTCATCAGAACAGGTTCAACAAGGCCATCCAAAGGCTGAGAAAGGCCGTTGAAGCCGGGCGCTTTGGGGAGTTTTCGCACGGCAGTATCCATGTGCGCTGGAACCGTGGGGAGGACTATTACAGGCAAGCCCCCTGGCGAGGGACCTGGAAGCAAGACGGGGGCTGTCTTATGAATCAGTGCATCCATGGCATCGACCTCCTCTGCTGGATGATGGGTGGAAAGGTCGAGACGGTTTACGCACAGACCCGGAAGCGCTTCCATGACTACATAGAGGCTGAAGACGTGGGTTTGGCCGTTCTGACGTTTTCCAATGGGGCTATTGCGACAATCGAGGGAACAACCAATGTCTTTCCGGAGAACCTGGAGGAGACCCTTTATCTCTTTGGGCAGAACGGGACGGTCAAGATAGGCGGCAAGTCGACCAATACCATAGAAGTATGGAAGTTCGCTGATAACAAGAATGAAGACGGAGAGCAGGATGGCTACAGTGAGCAGGCTTCTGGTGCAAAGAGTGACGGCCACACGCTTCTCTATGCAGATATGATTCAGGCGATTGCCGAGGGTCGGAAGCCGTACATAGATGCAGTCGCCGGCCGCGCTGTGCTTGAGGTTGTGCTGGCAATCTATATGAGCCAGAAAACGGGACTACCTGTTCAACTGCCTCTTGATGACTTCTCAACCACGCACATGCAAGGAGAATTCTCATGAAAGACCGTTTTATCCATGAAAGCGCCATTATCGATGAGGGCGTGGTTGTTGGTGAGGGGACCTCTGTATGGCATTTCTGCCATCTGCAGAAGGGAGCTGTTATAGGGGAGAACTGCAACCTTGGGCAGAACGTCTACGTGGGGAGCGATGTGGTAGTAGGAAACGGCGTTAAGATACAGAACAACGTATCCCTTTTCAGTGGTGTTGTGCTTGAGGACTATGTCTTTTGCGGGCCCTCTTGCGTATTCACCAACGACCTCACCCCTCGGGCAAAGTATCCCAAGGGAAGCCAAAACTATCTGAAGACCGTTGTACACACGGGTGCGTCGATTGGCGCCAATGCAACCATTGTCTGCGGGACAGAAATAGGGGAATGGTCGCTTATCGGCGCTGGCGCTGTTGTCACAAAGGATGTGCCCGCTTATGCCCTGATGCTTGGGGTGCCAGCCCAAAGACGTGGCTGGGCCTGCGAATGTGGTGAGACGCTTCCGGGCTCTCTGCGCTGCGCTGCCTGTGGGCGGGCATATCAGGAGAGCGAAGAGGGACTGGAGCGGTCAGATGATCCAATTTAGGGACTTGCAGAAACAGTATGCTGCGCTGAGGGCTGATATAGACAGCGCCATTGCCCGCGTGTGCGCTTCAGCGCACTTCATAGGCGGGGACGAGGTCAGTGCGTTGGAGCGCGAGTTGATGCAGTATGTGGGCGCGACCCATTGCATCAGCTGCGCAAACGGCACGGATGCCCTGAGCCTCGCGCTGATGGCTTGGGAACTTGGGCCTGGCGATGCAGTCTTTGTCCCGGATTTCACCTTCTTTGCCAGCGCTGAGGCCCCTGCACTTATCGGGGCAACGCCCATCCTGGTTGACGTGGATGCAGGGACCTTCAACATCGATCCACGCAAGCTTGAGCAGGCCATAAAGGCAGTAATGGAGGAAGGCAGACTGACCCCACGGGCCGTGGTCACCGTTGACCTCTTTGGCCTGCCGGCTGATTATCCAGCGATACGTTCTCTCTGTGATACCTATGGCCTGCTGATCCTGGAGGATGCCGCACAGGCCTTTGGCGGCTCTATCAAGGGGCAGAAAGCCGGTAGCTTTGGCGATATCTCCATTACGAGTTTCTTCCCTGCTAAGCCTTTGGGTTGTTATGGTGACGGCGGGGCCGTCTTCACGGACAACCATGCATGGGCCACTCTCATCCAAAGCTATGCGGTCCATGGGAAGGGGACCATGAAGTATGACAACGTGCGCATAGGCATGAACAGCAGGCTGGACGCCATCCAGGCAGCCATCCTACGCGTGAAACTTGCCGCATTCAAGGATCATGAGCTTGAGGCGGTCAATGGAGTCGCGGAGTACTATGGCAAGGGCCTTAAGTGCACGGGCCTCAGGTTGCCCGTGGTGCCAGATGGCTATTACAGCTCCTGGGCACAGTATACGGTTTGTCTTCCAGAGGCAATCGATCGCAACGCACTGCAGAAGCGCCTCAAACAGCAGGGGATTCCCACCATGGTCTACTACCCAAAGCCGCTTAGCCAGCAACCGGCGCTGGAGAATACCGCGCAGTGGTTTGATGATAATGGGGTCTCAGAGGAGCTTTGCAGGACCGTCCTCAGCCTTCCCATCCACCCTTACCTGGAAACAGAGGAGCTGGATCAGATCATCTCTGCGGTTAGCGAGTTCTGCAACACAATGGGTGGTAATGAAGGGAGCCAATATGACTGAAGACGGCTTCTCATCTGAATACATCTCAACGGGCTATCGGAGCACCAGTGCTGAAAGGGCTGCATACTGGGGCATTGCCTTGGGTTTGCAAGCCGTGGACGGCCTGGAACCATCGAACTATCTGCGTGGCCTTGTAGAAGAGAATATTGCTGGAGAGCTTGACTATCAGGAAGTGGTGGGGCTGTTAACCAGCTACTACACAGATCACAAGCCGGAGTATTCTCGTCAGGTAGAAGCCGATCATGCCGCTGCAAGGATCAATGAGTTGTATCAGGTTCCCGGCTTTGACCTTAGCGTGGATTGCCTCAAGGAATACCACCATTACATCTTCCAGGACACCATGTCAGATGCGGGGCAGTTCAAGAAGGTGCACCTTTGGAAGCGAGAAGAGATACTCTTTGGCGATACAGTCAATTACATAGGGCCTGAAGCCGTAGAGCGCATGCTTCGCAAGGCAATAGAAGACGAGCAGATGGACATCTGGAACAGCAATGAGCGGTTTTACACAGTCGAGCGAGTAAGCCATTTCACCAGGCAGATCTGGTTTACCCACCCTTTCAGTGAGGGGAACACACGCACCGTCGCTGTTTTCATAGGTAAATATCTCAACTCACTTGGCTTTGATGTCAGCAATAGCACCTTTAAGCAGCATTCCCTTTATTATCGTAATGCCCTTGTTAGGGCGAGCTATTCCAATATTGCACAAGGCATTAAGGCGACAACGAAATACCTCGATGCTTTCTACGATAACCTGCTGTTCAATGGTGAGCACCAGCTACGTAACCGTGACCTCTATGTTCTTGAGCTGGCACCAGAAAGCTGAGCTCAGAGCCTACATCGACCAGCTTGAGGCATTGTATAAGCAGCTATGAGCAGCCCTAGGCGGGTGCTCCTTCTGCGGCTTTGAGGGTTTCCTGGTCGGCGGCTTTGAGGGCTGCCAGGTCCTGGGCTTCCAGCTGCTCAGCCTTTTTCAGGGCGAGGAACTTTGTGAAGAGCACACCACAGACACCACCGGATAGCTTCCCAAGGGTGGACAGGGGTACGTATAATTCGTCCATTTTTAATGAAAAATGGACGAATTATACGTACCCCTGTCCACCCCCCTAATGAAAAATGGACGAATTATACGTACCCCTGTCCACCCCCCCCTCTGTCCTTAGAACCAGTATTTGTGGTCTTGGACTATCTGTTCGACCAGCTCCCAGTTGTTCCAGTCGCTTGCGTCGCCTGTCACACGGAAGACAGCGGTGTAGTGGATATCCCATTCGCCTGTGTAGCGATGATAGAAATACCGCACCGCTGACTCATCTTCTGCTACCTCGAAATAGGTCTTGCCCCAGGCGCTTGTGTCCCCTCCTGCGGCCGCAACGCAGGTGGCACGCATGTTATCGATGGTTACCGGGGCGTTGTTGGTTTGAAGCGGAGTACCCTCTGCCCCAGAAGGTTTGACAAACAGGCCAACGGTCGAGGGCCAGAACAGTAGTGTATGCATCACGTGTTCTGGATGATCACCGGTGATGATAATGGTCGCGTCCTTGTAGAGTCCCAGCTCTTTTAGCTGCCTGAGATAGTCGTCAAGCAGCAGGAAGCATCCCTTGGTCTGCTCGACAGGGGATCCCCCATCTTCGATGTACTTACCCTGGGCGTCTATGATATAGGGGGCATGGGAACCTCGCAGGTGGATGTAGGCAAAATGACCTGGCTCATCCACCACCTGCAAGCCCTCTTCTACCATATCGAAGAAACGAAGGTCATCAGACTGATAGATACCACCTTCTCCCGACCCAATGGAATCAATGCTGTAATTGAAATAATCCGGCGGGATCCAGAACATATTCTTGCAGGCAAGCGGGGAGAGTTTCAAGAGGTTGAGCTTACACAGTTGTATGATGGCATACTGCACATTCACCGTGCAGGGTACGTCGCGCAGGTTGTCTGCTACTTCCACCAGTTGGGTTCCGGAGCAATAGCTATGCGGGTAGTCCATATAAATACTGGCAGAGAAGCCCTGATCGCGGATATCCTCAACAAAAAGCCTCTGCGCGTAGGCCTCCTCTGTATATTCGTTCCTCATGACGTTGATCTCATAAGGCTTGGCTGTCATGTAGTTGATCACCGCTGGATAGGTCGAGTTCCATACCGTCATGTTGTTGGTGAAGAAGGTGAATCCATCAAGGCTGTCAAAGAAACCGGGATCCTCCGCAAGTATGGCATTGACGTATCGCATATCAAAGGTATCCAGGATAATGACGATGATATTCTCGTTTGCCGATACCTCGGTAATGCCTTCCCAGGTGAGGTAAAGCGCGGTTCCATCCTGCGCGGAGTTGGTGTTTGCAGACGTCTCCCCTGTGTTGGAAAAGGGGAAGATGGAGAGCAGGGCGATGAACTGGACCGTGATGATGAGCGCGGGCACAAAGAGGGAGAGTTGCCTGAAGAAGCGGTATCTTCTCGCTTTGCGTATGAGTCCCAGAAAGATGATAAGCGCAAACACCCCCAGCCAAATGAGCAGATTTGTTACCACGGAGAAGACCCCGAACTTCTCCCATCCCAGCTGTGTGCCTATGAGTTGGCCGATGCCTGAATTGAAGAAGGTTATCTGCAGGTAGCCGCAGACCAAAAAGGAAAGCGTCACACAGATGGCCAGGTCGAAGAGCCGGCCGCGCAAGGCCACCAGGAAGAGCGTCAATACGATAAAAGCCAATAAGCCAAGCAGCAGTATGATGCCCAGGGCCTCGTTGAGCAGAAGGGGGATATCACTGGCGTTCATGATCAACGAGTCGAGCATGGGGAATACCAGGTAGGTCACAGCGAGACCTCCGGCGATGAGCAGGGAAAGCGGCAGGCGCTGTTTGGCCTTGCGCTCATCGTGCAGAAGCCAGGCGCCAAAGCGGTGCAACCAGCCCTTCTCTATGGGGGCGTTGGCAGCGGCTTCTTCTTGCACTGTCACCTTGTCTGGGGAGGGCGGCGCCAAGGCAGGATAGTTCTCACACACAGGGATTGGGTAATCCAAAAGCCCGGCAGCCAGGGCCTCTTCTTCTGAGAGGTGTTCGGTCACAGTTCTTGCTTCGCTGGTTGCCACCTTTACACCTTGTTGGCCGCTGATGCGTTTGGCGAATGCGTGGAGCATGACCCTGATGTTGGTGATGATGATCTGGAACCGGTACAAGAAGATGCTCAACGAGACGCCCAAGGTGATGATGAGCGCGGTGACTATCTGGATGAGGTATGTGGTGGTGGCAGGGTCGATATAGGCCCAGGCCGGCCTTGCGGGGACAAGCAGAAACAACGCGAACCAGAACGCGATGAGGAAGATGCGTTTCTTCACTTATCCTCCGTGGCTGCTTCTATAGGCTTGGCAGACCTCGGGCGCAGGGCCGCGCGTCTGCTCGACGCCGTGCTCTATCCAGATAGCCCTCTCGCAGATACGTTCTACCTGATGGGTGTCATGGGATACAAAGAGCACAGTCACATGGTCCACGTCGATGAGCTTCCTGATGCGTGTCTCGCACTTCTCCTGGAAGAACATGTCCCCCACGGCGAGCGTCTCATCGACAATGAGGATATCAGGCACTATGACGGTTGCCACAGAGAACGCAAGGCGGGCGATCATACCAGAAGAGAAGTTCTTCATAGGCAGGTCCAGGAAATCCTTCACCTCTGCGAACTCCACGATCTCATCGAAGTGCTGGTCTATGAAGATCTTTTTATAGCCCAGGAGGGCCCCATTGAGATAGATGTTCTCACGGGCGCTTAGCTCTGGGTCAAACCCGGCACCCAACTCTATGAGGGGGGCGATGGTCCCTTTTGTCATACAGCTGCCTGAGCTTGGCTCTAGCACGCCGGCGATGATCTTCAGGAGGGTAGATTTTCCCGAGCCATTGGTGCCGACAATGCCAAAGACATCACCCTTCTTGATAGTGAGCGAGATGTTGTCTAGCGCCAGGAACTTGTCAAAGAAGAGCTGTCGTTTCAGCAGTTTGATGACGTATTCCTTGAGGCTGCCCAGTGACTCACTGGCCTTATTGAAGACCATGCTGACATTCTCCAGGACAACAACGTTGTTACCAGAGGTTTCATGGAATTGGGCTTGGGCGCTCTTCCTAGACATAGAGGATGAACCTTTTCTCTGTCTTGCGGAAGACAAGAAGCCCAATGATGAGCGTTATCAGGGCGGCGCCAAAGCAGATGAGGTTGTTCGTCAGGTTTGGGGTTACTCCCCACAGGGTTATCTCCCGGATGTAGTTCACGTAGTGGAACATGGGATTGAACAGCATCACCTTTTGCATCCAGGGTTCCAACAAGTCGATGTGGTAGAAGATGGGCGTGGTATAGGTCCACGCGATGATGACCACCCCCCAGAGATAGATCATGTCGCGGAAGAAGACAGAAAGCGCGGAGAGGATCAGGGATAACCCGGTACAGAACATGAACACATATACTAAAAGTAGAGGCAGGAAGAGGATGTTTATAGTAGGCGTGATCTGGAAATACAACATGACCAGGATGACCGCCACCAGGGAAAGCGCATAGTTGAGCAGTTCGAACAGAACGGTTTCCAAAGGGAAGAGCAGCTTGTTCACGCGGATCTTCTTGATGAGTGGCGCCGCGTTGATGATGGACAGCACGCCCGCGTTGGTGGAGACCGACATGAGCGAGAAGAGGGTCATCCCCAAGATGAGGTATACCGGGAAATTGGGGATGTCAAAGCGGAAGACATGCGAGAAGACCGCGGCCATGACTATCATCATCAACAGAGGGTTCAGGATGCTCCAAGCTATGCCCAGGAAGCTCCTGCGGTACTTCAGTTTGAAATCCCTGGACACCAACATCTGAAGGATGAAGGCATCCTTCTTCAGGTTATCGCGGGTATATGCCATCAAGCTTCTCCATAAAAGGCCTGGTCATTTGAAGGGTTATAGGTTGGGACTTGTTCTGCCAGGCAGGTAATTATAACCGAAGCGTCCTTATCCAGGCAGGCCTCCAGCTTCTGCAATCCCGCAAGGAGGTCCTCAGGGGCCTGGGCCGACCCCGTGGATACCAGGATGCCTTCGGTCTTTGTGGCGGCTGTGGTCTCGCCATCCATGAGCAGCTCCTCGTAGAGCTTCTCCCCTGGTCTGAGCCCGGTGTATTCAATGCGGATATCCACATCGGGGCGTAGCCCGGAGAGGCGGATGAGTTTTCGCGCCAGGTCATCGATTCTGACCTGCTCGCCCATTTCCAGGATGAAGATCTCGCCACCTTGGGCCATGCTGCCGGCCTGCACCACCAGGCGGGAGGCCTCAGGGATGGTCATGAAGTAGCGGGTCACCTCGGGGTTGGTGACCGTGATGGGCCCACCCTCCTCGATCTGTCGCTTGAACACGGGGATGACGCTGCCGTGGGATCCCAAGACGTTTCCAAAGCGCACAGAAGCAAAGCAGGTGGGTGAGAACTGCGCGAAGTGCTGGACGATCATCTCGCCCAGCCGCTTTGTTGCGCCCATGACGGAGGTGGGGTTGACCGCCTTGTCGGTTGAGATGAGGATGAAGCATTGCGTATGGTGGTTGTGGGCGGCCTGAGCGGCGAAGAGTGTACCGAAGACGTTATTGATGACTGCCTCGCGCGGACTTATCTCCATAAGCGGAACGTGCTTGTGTGCTGCGGCGTGGAAGACCACGTCGGGCTGGTAGGTGGCGAACAGGGTATTCAGCCGCTCCTTATCGCGGACAGAGCCTATCTCCACACGGAAATCGAGGTCACCGAAGCGGTCGCGCATTTCCAGCGCCAGCTCATAGGAGGTGTTCTCATAGATGTCGAAGATGATGATCTGCCTGGGATGGACGGTTGCGATCTGCCGCGCAAGCTCAGAGCCGATGGAGCCCCCGCCGCCCGTGATGAGCACCTTCTTGCCGGTGAGGTATGCTCCTCCCTTGCTTGCGCTGAGCACCACCTCTTCGCGGCTGAGCAGGTCGGTGAGGTCCACCTCACGCAGGCGCACGTCGTCGAGCTCGTCGATGCGCAGGTCGCGCACGTTGGGTAGCGTGAAGAGATGGCAGTCCGTCTGGATGCAGATGTCATAGATTCGCTTGCGTTCAGCCACGCTGGCGCTGGGAATGGCGATGACGATCTGCTCTATCTGATAGCGGTTGACGCGCTCGAGGATGTCGTCTGTGGTGCCGACCACCTTGATCCCATGGATGCGGTGCCCCTGTTTGTTGGGGTCATCGTCCACTGCCACTATGGGGAGCCCCTGCATGGCGTAGTCGCCTTCCACCATGCGGTTGATGGTGAGCGAACCGGTCTCACCTGCGCCCACTATCAAGGTACGACGCCGGGAGGAAGCCGGGGGCCGCTTGTCGATGATCTGCTTGTTGCGCCGGTAGAACCGAAAGGCGAAGCGTGCGACGCCCGTGAAGAAGAGCAGCAGGACCCAAGCTATGAAGTAGACACGTACTGGCAGACGCAGGGTTGGGTCTGCGATGAAGTGGATCAAGCCGCCGCCAACCGTGGAGATAGCAGTGGCGTAGACCAGCTGGAGTATCTCGCTGGTGCTGGCGTATTCCCAGAGGTTGTTGTAAAGGCGGAAGGCGAAGAAGACCGCAAGGTTGATGATCGCGCTTATCCCAAAGATGAAGAGGAAGTTGGTGGTAGCGAAGATATCCTCAGCCTGGCGGGTGCCAAAGGCAGCCAGCGTATAGGCAAGGTAGGTAGCAAGAATATCCCAAAGGATAAGGAAAACCATCCGACCACTGAACTTGATGTTCATATGCTGATAATACCTCCTGTTCAGACTGCACATTGTACCACGACACAGGCACTAGCTTGAAACCCGGCAGGGAGGGTGGCAGGGAGAGTGGCAGCTGTGGTGATTGTAAAAAAAGGATCAAATATCTATCATGTCCTGATGAAGAAATGATGCATACCCCTTTAGATACTGTGGAGCTATGGAAGCCTTTAATAATCTGATAGGTACGCCTCTTGGCTACCTCATGTACTTATGTTTTGTGCTGCTTAAAAATTATGGGGCGGCCATCCTGCTGTTCACGCTGTTGACCAAGGTCATCTTGTTCCCTCTGTCGATCATCGCGCAGAAGAACTCCATCAAGATGGTCAAGATGCAGCCAGAGCTCGCGGATATCAAGCTGCGCAACAGCGGCAACGGCGAGCTCATCATGCAGGAAACCAAAGCACTCTATAAAAGGGAGCACTACAGCACCGTCAAGGGCATCCTGCCCCTGTTATTCCAGATACCCATCATCCTGGGGCTTATCGATGTCATCTACAACCCTCTGCGACACCTGCTTCATCTGGATAAACCAAGCATTTCAAGCTTTATCAATCGCACTGCAGAGATCCTTGGTATTCCTCCAGCTGACTTGGGTTATGGCGCGCAGATACGCGCACTTGAGACGGTGCAGGGGAATCCCGCGGCCTTTGCACAGATGCCTGATTCCGGCGCATTATCAACAGCGGAGATCATCTCTCAGATCAACGCCGTGGATGTTAATTTCCTGGGCATCAACCTTGCTGAGATACCGCAGCTGGGAAGCATCACCCTGATCATCCCCATCCTGTCTGCTCTAAGCGCCCTGACCCTTGCCCTGGTTCAGAACCGCTACAACGTGCTGCAGGCCGAGGCAGGTTTCTTCAGCAAATGGGGCATGACCATCTTCCTGGTAATCTTCTCGGGCTATTTCGCCCTGGTCCTGCCTTGTGGTCTTGGCCTGTACTGGATAACAGGTAACCTGCTCTCTCTTCCGGTGTTGGCTTTGTGTAACCTCATCTACAGCCCAAAGAAATACATAGACTATGCGAACCGCGTCATGCCAACCAAACCCACACGGGCACAGCGCACTAAGGAGCGGGGGCGCAGACGCGAGCTAGCCGAGCGGGAGAAGGCCGACACCAAGCGCTTCTATGCTAAGAACCTCAAGAAGAACCTGGTGGTGTATTCAGAGGGAAGCGGATACTGGAAGTACTTCTTCGCCGTTGTGAACTATGTCACAGAACACTCAGACATCATTGTCCATTATGTGACCAATGATCCCGATGACCGTATCTTCACGACTGAGAACCCGCAGATTATCCCTTACTACATTGGCCCAAAGGCACTCATCGCCTTCATGATGAAGATGGATGCCGATCTTATCTTGATGACCACGCCTGACCTGGAAACCTACCATGTCAAGCGCTCACTAGTTCGCAAGGATGTCGAGTACATCTATCTGGATCATGGCATGACCTCCTACCAACTCATGCTCAGAAAGGGCGCGCTCGATCACTTCGACACGGTTTTTGTCTACGGGCCAAACCATATAGACGAGGTACGGGAGACGGAAAAGTACTACAACCTGCCGCCCAAGACCTTAGTGAAGACAGGCTTTGGCCTGCTGGATGAGCTATTGGATCGTGTAGCAGCGATGGAGATTGACAGTGAGGGAGCAGCTGGGGCTTCCAAGAACAAGCAGATACTCATTGGCCCTTCATGGCAGGTGGACAATATCATGGACCTCTGCCTGGACAAGATCCTGGAGGCCTTGCTTGGCAAGGGTTATAGGATTGTTGTCAGGCCACACCCAGAATACGTGAAGCGTTTCCCCATGCGTATGCAGGCCATCATCGACCGCTATACCGAACCCTGCTCACAGGCAGACGAGAAGGGCGGCACGCTGGTCTTTGAGACGGACTTCTCCTCAAACGAGACGGTATACCAATCCGACCTGGTCATCACCGACTGGTCCTCTATTGCTCAGGAATTCTCCTATGGTACCAAGAAGCCCTCGTTGTTCATCAATACCCCCATGAAGATAATGAACCCCGAGTATGACCTTCTGCCTTTGGTGCCCCTTGATATCTCATTGCGTGATGAGCTGGGAGTCTCAGTTGATACCGATAAGCTCGACGGGCTCGCCGATGTTGTCAAAGACCTGCTCGATCACACAGAGGAGTACCGCACGCATATCACCGCAGTGCTACAGCAGAACATCTTTGACATAGGAGATGCAGCTCGAGGTGGCGGTGACTACCTCATTGCCCGGGTGAAGGAGATTGAGTACCTGCGCTCTGTGGGAAAGGATCCATCCCGCTACGCACAGCCTGCTCAGCTTAAGGCACGCGAAGAGCAAAAGGGGCAGCAAAGGAGCAGGGTACTTAAGGATCAGGCATGAGAAGACGCCTTGCGCTCATCTCGCTTTGGATCATCCTCTTTGCGCTAGCACCGGTCCGGTTGGCATGGGCCTACATAGATCCAGCAACTACCACTTATCTCATCCAGATCATGACAGCGCTCATCATCACACTTGGCGTTACGCTGAGTATCTTCATCTATCGGTTCCAGATGATTGTCACAAACGTGAAGGTTGTTTTACATGCGTTCACAAAGCGCGTGGGCAGACGGCAGGGAACTAAAGCTACTGCAAGTGAAGAGAATAATCAGAAAGGGTTCCTCTCTGAGGAAGAGGCTCTTGCTGCAGGGATCATCGACTACCCGATCCCTGTGAGAGAGAGCTATCCAGCACTGTCTCTGTATGTGCCTTATGACGAGAAGCCCTCAGTAGAAGAGCAGGCTGAGAGTGGCGCGCGTACGCGGGGCCTGCAAGGCTGGCTGCGGCGTTTTGGCACCTGGCTTTGGGGGGATGAACGCACGTTCAAGAAGCGTCTACCGGTAGCCCTGCTCATAGCCGGGGGGCTCGCTGTGACCTATCTGATATTCCCTATCATCGACTCGGCTATCACCAACGCGGCAGAAATGCCCTTTTCACTTGCAGAGGTCATCTGGATAATACTTGCGCTCGGCCTGTTGGCGTTTGTTGTAGTAACCCTCTTATTGGCAGTTCTGCGAGGTCGGCTCTTTGATCTGGCCGTCTGTCTGGCGCTTTCCTTCCTCCTCTGCGGGTATCTGCAGATCACGTTCTTCAATTCTGGCATAGGACAGCTCATTGGCTCACCCTTGGGTTGGGAGGAGTTGGGGCTATCCTCGGTGCTGATCAATGCTGCTGCCTGGCTCGTGATCTTTGCGCTTGTCCTGCTCTTTGGTCTTATGCGCAGGGAGAGGTATCAGCGCTTCTTCAGACGGGCCGCCCTCTTTATTCCTGTGCTCATTATCGCGGCGCAACTGGTTGCCCTGCTATCAATATACCCCTCTGCAAACCCCTGGAATACACCGGGGAGAGGTGGCGCGGAGCACAGAAGCGAGGACCTCTATCTGACTTGGGATGGCATAACCGAGGTATCAGAGAACGAGAATATCATCTTCATCATCTTGGATGCGTTTGATGAGAGGTATGTAGATGCCATCCTTGCCGAGGATCCGGGCTTCTTTGACAACTTGGATGGTTTTACCTATTTCCGCAACAATGTCGCAGCGTGGAACTCCACCTACCCGTCAGTGATCAACTACATGACAGGGGCGCCTTTTGACTCAAGGACGCTGAGAACCGTCTATACCGCTGAGGCTTATGAGCAGGGGACCTTTGTGTCTGATATCCGAGAGCAGGGCTTCTCCGCAAATATCTACATGGAGAACCCGCATTGCTACAATGACGGCGCCACCCAACTTGTGGGGGTGGCAGACAACCTGCACACCGTCTCCTATACCATTGACATCCCTTATGCCATCAAGCAGCTGATGAAACTGAATGTGCTGAAGCTTTCGCCGCACGCTTTCAAGAACAGCTTCTGGATCCCCCCTGACTATTTCAACTTCTCTATGGTGTATGACGAGTCTGATGATGCCCAGTCAGAAGGCGCAAGGATCTATATGGCGGATGACCTGAAGTTCTACGATGAGGTCTTAGGGGGCCTGACGATTATTGAAGGTCCCGGGCATTTTACCTATATCCACCTCAGGGGCTCCCACGTTCCCTACACCATCAACGCCCAGGCACAGCTGGAGGAGGAAGGGAAGGGGAGCGCTGTTGAACAGACCAAGGGATGCTTCCTCATACTCAACGAGTATTTCAGGCAGCTTAAGGCACTTGGTGTTTATAAGGATGCAACGATAATAATCACCGGAGACCATCCAGAACATGTGATGCATAAGCTCTTGGATCGCGCTCAACCCGTTGGCCTTCTTGTCAAGCCGGCAGGGTCAGAAGGAGTGCCGCTGCAGGTCAGCAATGCTCCAGTGTCAATAGACAACCTGCAAGCAACCTGTGTTGCTGCTGCGGGCGGCGATGCGAGCAAGTGGGGTAGGACCTATTTTGAGGTAGGTGAGGATGAGGCAGTAGTCCGTTATTATCGTCATCGCTATACCACGGGGAACGGCGAATATGTGACAGCGGTGTTCCGCATAACTGGCGATGCGAATGACTGGAGTAACTGGGAGCTTGTTGAAGAGATAGTCGAAGGTGTCGACTTCTGGTTTTAAGAAAAAGTGCCGTGCGGGTTGCTTCTCTCCCACACGGCACTGTCTTTGAGATAGTGCCTGTTGTTTATAGGGCGTCGCTATTTTCCTATGTAGGTCTCTATCATGGTACGCCCTTCAGCAGTGGCACGATAATAGACGTGGAGCTGCTCTTCTGCGTCCAGGTCAAAGCGCGTCTCCTCTAACAGGCCGTTGGCCTCGGCGGTCATCAGGGCCTCGATCACGGACGACTTCTTGAATTGCCGGGACTTGTGATACTCATCGGTGAGCTGCGTCATGACCTGATCGGCATCTGCTTCTTCAACGCTCAGGAAGAGCTTTAGGATGGCAAAGTTGAATGGCAACATGACTACACCGCCTCTTCTGTCGCGTCTGTGTTCTTCTTCTTGAACCAGTCAAGAGGGTTGACCGCGATAAGCAGGATCCCTAAGAACATGACAATGGCTGCAACCCAGGCTATGGGCTCGAGCGCCCAACCGCTTTGGCCAAAGAAGACGCCCAGCACCAGCCAGCAGAAGAAGGGGCCCCAGAAGGAGTAGGCGCCGTTGCAGGCCATGCCCAAAGCAGTGCCGCACATGCTGTTGCCCTTGTACCAGAGGCTGTAGGCGAACAGAGCGAAGAAGCCGCTCACCACAAAGAAGATCATGGAGGGGCCGCTGGTGAAGGCGGCGAAGGTGAGCTCGGGGGCGAGCAGGATGTTGCCGCCGATGATGCAGACTATGGGGAGGAAGATGACAAGGTTGACCACGCCGCTGGTGACCTGGCGGATGGTGATGCCTATCTCGTAGTCGATGACGGTGGTGCCAAAACCCGCGACGCAACCCTCAACAGCCCAACCCAGAGCTGCGACCAACGCGATGATGCAACCAAGCAGTGCGCCTTCCTGGGCACCTTCCTGCAGGCTTGACCAACCGATCATAAGAGTTGCGGTGAGGCAGACGAGTATGCCGATTATCATGCGGCCGTTGAGCTTCTGCTTGAACAGGATGCGTCCAAGCAGGGCGCCAAGCGCTGGGCAGAGCGCGGTTATGGGGATGATGATCGAGCCTGCCATCTGCAAGGAGATGATGTAGGCCGCGCTGGCTATAGGGCCACCTACAACGGCGCAGATGATCATGACAAGGCCAGGCTTGGTCTTGAAGCAGCGGAAGAAATCCATCAGCTTGCCTTTGACCGCAGCGATGCCTATGGCCCAGACCGCGCTTATCGTGTCATTGATTCCTGAGCCAAGCACACCTAAAACGTACACAACAACAAACATTGTGAGAACGGTGTTCTCAGCGTACCAGCCGCTCCAAACACCCTCACCCATGGCATAGGTGATGAACGCTGAGTACAGGCCGTACATCATTCCCGACAGCGTTGCTACCGAGATCCCCTTGACAAAGAAGCTGCGCGCAAGCTGTGTTTTCTTTTCACGCGCCAATTGAGAACTCATCGAGATATCCTCCATCCTTTAAGATCCTGTAGAAATCCTTCATATATCTATATTGAACAAGGGGGTACTCGCCAAAATCCTCGCCGAGCCCCTGCTTGTATTCACACCAGATCGACCATAAGAACCCCGCCAGCGCTATGTACATATAGAGCCGTGCCTCTTCCTGCCGCTGGGGGGTCCTGCCCAGATAGTAGGTAAGCGCGAGGTCCGCCCGCTCACGGGGAAAGTACGAGTAGATCGAGAACATGGCGATGTCGATTATCGGATCCGCTGCGCCGCTGTATTCCCAGTCGATGACGCGCACGCCGTTGTCGGGTAACCACAGGACGTTTGCGTAGATGTAGTCTATGTGGCAGAGCACCTCTGGTATTGCCAGCTGTTCTCTGAGCTTGAGCAGCACATTTGCTTTCAGACGCACCTCGGAGTAGTCGCTGAAATGGATTGCGTTGATCCCTTGGGCCAGGCCCTCATAGAAGTCGATACGCTCTGCGATGTCGAAGCGGTGCTCCGCGGCGATTCCAGCCTGGTGGATCTTTGCGAGCAGTTCCATGGCACGCTTGAGCTCAGTGTCACTATCCGCGTCAACAACGTTTGCTCCCTGGTAGAACCTGCTTATCTTGATGCCTGAATCACCGTCGAAGAACACGATCTCATCGGCAATGTTCAGCGGTGCGACCAACTCGTAGCTTCGCTTCTCCGAGCTTCTGTCGATAAGATCACCAGTGCCTGCCCCCGGTAGCCTGAAAACGTACTCAGAGCCTTTGACCTGGAACACAAAGCTTTGGTTGGTCATTCCTTCTTTTATAGGACGGATGCCTGTGATCTCATCTTGTGGGACAGCAAAGACCTCAGCGATTTTCTGCATTGTGGCGTTGTCGGTCTCCTGCCGGTAGCTTGCGTCAAAACCACGCAGCTCCTCAAGGTTCTCAAACTCGAAGATGTTCCCTGGTGCCTGTTGGTTGGGGTATATCTCCAGCTCTTCCAAGTTGTCTTTCAGGATGTCTTCCCAATAGAAATCATCTGCCTGCGGGTTTAGATAGGCCTCCTGTATCAGCTCAGCAAAGCGCTGCGAGAACTCTTTTGAGAAGTAGGCGGGCCCGTTCAGTGCCCACACATCCTCGCCGGTTGTGTCGATACGCACAATGCGTCCATGAGCGCCGGTGGTTATGCCCCACTCCGTGGTTGGGCCCTCATAGTAGGAACAGCTCAGCCAGCTGGTGGGCTCCCAGGGATTAAAGATGCCCTCTTTGATCCAGTGATCCGATGCAAGCACATAGGTGCTCTTGAGTTGGTCGAGGGCATAGTAGACGCTGACGAAGTTATTCTTGACTGCGTATTCCGGATTAAGGACCAGCTTCACCCCATACTTGTCTATGAGGTAGTCGAACTTCTCTTTGAGATAGCCCACTACCAGGGTTATATCCGTGATCCCGGCGGCATGGAGCTGCTCTATCTGGCGTTCGATCATCGGCTGCCCGTTAACCTTGAGAAGGCCTTTGGGAGTATCATAGGTGAAGGGCACAAAGCGCGAGCCAAAGCCGGCGGTGAGGATGATGGCATTGTCGACCTTGAATTGGTCGAGGTATGTTTGCCCGCTGACTGTCAGGAGGTAGCGTCCTTTGGTATGCTGCACTAGGCCTTGTTCTGAGAGGCTTGTTATCAATTGGTTAGCTTGTCCCAGCGAGATATCCAGCGCCTGCGCAATCTGACGTTGCGAGCAGAGCGGGGTGTCTTCTGAGGATTGGGCAATCAGCCGGCAGACGAGCATCTTCTTTTGAGGAGTCTTCATGTGTTTGTTGAGCCTTTGCACTAAGGGAGTGTTCAATGTCCGAAATATTACTAGAAAAAATGAACAAGTCAAGTCATTATAATGATTTGAAAAGAAAATCGCAGACAGGGAGCCCCGCGTATGCCTGAGAATACCCCCCCAAAAGTCTCTGTACTGGTGCCCATCTACAACGTTGAGCGCTTCTTGGTTGAGTGCCTGGACTCGCTTGTGGCGCAGACCTTTGGCGACTTTGAGGTCATCTGCGTCAACGACGGCTCGACCGACGGCTCGCGTGACATCATTGTCAGCTATGTGGAGAAGGACACCCGCTTCAGGTTGATCGACAAGACCAATTCCGGCTATGGCGCTTCGATGAACCGAGGGCTGGATGCTGCCGTTGGCACGTATATCGCCATATTGGAGTCGGATGACTTCTATGCGCCTGAGACGCTGGAGCGCCTGGTTGGCACCCTGGAGGAATACGATGCCCAGGTGGTCAAGGCTAACTGCTACTACTACTGGCCGGGCCCCCCGGTGAAGAACGTCCTCTACGGGCTGGTGGTCCGCGGGCAGACAGGGCGTCTGGTCAACCCCCAGGAGGAACGGGATATCTTCTATCAGACCCCGGCTGTATGGGGAGCGATCTACCGCCGCGACTTCTTAGTGGACAACGATATACGTTTCAACGAGACCCCCGGGGCCTCCTACCAGGACACCTCCTTCAACTTCAAGGTCTGGGTCAATGCCACGCGGGCGGTCTTCCTCCGCGAGGCATTTGTCCATTATCGGCAAGACAATGTGAACTCATCGGTGAAGTCACCCGGTAAGGTGTACTGCGTCTGCGACGAATACGCGGAGATGGAGCGCTATCTTGCCTCACGGCCAGAGTCTGCGCCTGACTGGCTGTTGGCGGTCAAGGCCAAGATGAAGTTCAGCACCTATCTGTGGAACTACGAGCGGCTGGCCGACGAGTTCCAACTGGAGTTCATGCAGAGGATGTCTGCCGAGCTGAATGACGAGCTGGAGCAGGGACACCTGGACTGGCAGATGTTCGAGGAGTGGAACAAGGAAGAGCTGGCGAGCATCCTGCAGTCGCCCGAGGCCTATCACCAGCGGCGGCTTTCAGCGGGGAACCGCTCGAAGTTTGGGAAGGCATTGCATTTCCTGCGCACCGGTGGGGTGCCCCTGTTGTTCAAGGTGCTGGTCAACAAGTACGCTCAGCGCCCCTAGGGAGGCGGACGTGGGAGCAGGCAAGGGAGACGCTATGGGAGCAGGGTTGGCTGCAACGTCACCGGTCTTCTCTATTGTCGTCCCCGTATATCAGGTTGAGGAATACCTGGCCTGCTGCCTGGACTCGATTTTGGCACAGACCTATGGGGACCTTGAGGTCATCTGCGTCAATGACGGCTCCACCGATGCTTCGCGGGAGATACTTGCTGCCTATGCTGGGCGTGACAGCCGCATCAGGATCATCGACCAAGAGAATAGAGGGCTTTCTGCCGCAAGGAATACGGGAATAAAAGCAGCTCGGGGAGCCTACCTCATGTTTGTTGACTCGGATGATTCTATTCAGGGCAACACCTGTTCAACTTTGAAGAGCGCCTTTGAAGACAGTGGTGCAGAAGTGGTCACCTTTGGGGCGGAGGTGCATTCTGATGAGGATATCGACCCATGGACAGTTATCTATCTCAGCCCCCGGGATGTGTTCTATCCAAGGTTTGAACCTGCATTATTGTTTGAGGAAAGATCGCAACCCTATGTCTGGCGCACGGCTCTCACCAGGGACTTCCTTATACGCACTGACTTGCTTTTTGATGAGACCCTGCGCTTTGGAGAGGATGCCGTCTTCCATTTCCTTGCCTATCCACAATCCAGGGGCACCCTCCTGCTGTCTGACAAACTCTATAACTATCGTGCGTTGCGCAGCGGCTCTCTCATGGCAGAGCGGAAGGGTTTGCTCTTTCAGAAGATCCGTGACCATTATCAGATCATCCAGCGGATTGTGTCTGGTTGGGATAGATTGGGATTTCTGGGTGAGTACGGGACAGGATTCTATGAGTGGATGGTAGGTTTCATCGTTCAGGATACTGCCGCCCAGACGCCAGAGGACCAGGCTGTGCTGCTCAAGGAGCTGGGCGGCATCCTTACGCCGTACCTTGCGAGGCGCGAGTTGAGGAAGCTGAAGCTGATGCGCAGCACACGCTGGATACTGCGGGTTATCCTTGCTGCGCCTGGGGCCTCTGCTCCCCGCATCAGGTGGTCGCTCTGGGAGTACTACCGCAAATCCTGCTTGAAGAAGCAATAGCAAGCGAAGAAACGCTCCTATGTGACAAGGAGCTATTCCTCTGAGGCGGGAAGGATGCCCAACCTTCTTTTGATGAAGCGGTTCAGGCGCTTGAGAAAGAGGCTGATCCGGGTGAGCTTGAAGCGCTTGAGCATGTTCTTCTCGTCAACAAACTGCCACTGGAGCTGGTGGGCGAAGCGAGCTGCCTCAGCCTCAGCCCCGGGGTAGGATTCCAGCAGCCTCAAAAGCTCAAGCTGGCGCTCTATGATGGAGAGGTCATTGGTGTCGATGAGCTCGAGGGTCTTGCACAGGCGGTGGACGGAGATCTCAAGCAGGCGGCGGTAGTCCTTGTCGTGGGCGAAACGGATGTTGTGCTCTATCCCGGCAAAGGCATCCAACACAAGCTCCTTTGTTGAGAGGCGGTGCTTCTTCCCGGCGCTCCAGCGGTAGAGGTAGGTGATGTCGGGGATGGCAAAGAAGCGCCCCGCGGCGGACATCGCCTGCACAAAGAAGGGCGGGTCCTCAAAGTAACGGCGCTCGGGCTGCCAGATGCCATGCTCTATGAGCAAGGAGCGTTTATAGATGAAGCGGGTCCAGCCAAAGTCGAACTGGTAGTCTGCATAGTTGATGAGCTGCGGCGCAGTGAAGGTGTAGCCGTCCTGGTAAGGGTCATACCAGTAGGTGATGATGCGCTTGGAGTTCGCCCTGAACTCGCCCATGGAGCCGCCGCAGATGCTGACCTGTTGGTCCTTTGCGTTCTGGTAGAGCGTTTGCAGGATGTGGGGTGTGGGGTAGAGGTCGTCGGCGTCGATGAAGGCGAGGTACTCGCCCTGGGCGACCCGGATCCCTCGGTTGCGCGCCACTGCGGCGCCGCTGTTCTGCTGCTCCAGCAGCTGTATGCGGGGGTCGCGGGCGCGGTATTCCAAGATGATGGCCTTTGTGGAGTCAGTGGAGCCGTCGTCGATGCAGATGACCTCAAGGTTCTTAAGGGTTTGCGACAGTACGCTGTCGAGGCATTGCCTGAGGACCTGCTCGCCGTTATAGATGGGGATGATGATGGAGACTGTTATCACGGGTACCTGGCTTTCTTCACATGACACTAACGGGAGAGCTTGCGGTAGAGGGTGGCTGCGAATCTGACCAGGGGGTAGCTGATGCAGCTGGCAGTAAGGAGGAACTTGCGGTTCAGCGGCATGGACGAGGACAGCAAGAAGCGGTAGTGCTTGCGCACCTCGGTCTGGAGCTGCTTGATGGTTGCCTTCTCGTCCAACTCTGGGCTGCAGCCATACACGGCCATCTTGATCAGCAGCGTGAAAGGAGCACGGCGCTTCTTGGTCAAGGCCAGCTTGCGCAATTTTGCGTTGGTGGTGCCTACGGTCAGGTCATCCAGGCGCTGGCCGGTGTAGAGCAGGTCGTAGTCGCGTTTGCGCAGGGGGCTCTCAGTGATGCCCACGGGATTGCTGAAGTAGAAGTACTTAGGTTGGTTGCTCACCACCAGCCGCCCGGCGTTGCTCAGCGCCTCAAAGCCGGCCTGCACGTCCTCGGTGATGCGGCCAACATCAAAGCGCACCGTGGCGAACACCTCGCGCTTGTAGAGCCGTATGCCCATCTGGAACTCATTGTGCTGGAGGTAGTGGACCAGTATCTCGTCCCCCTCGAAGAGCTTTATCTGTATGGGCTGCTGGCGCATACGATGGCCCTCAGAGTGGGCGATCTCCAGCATCGCCTCGGCTATATCGCTGCGGCTCTCCTGCAAGAGGCTCAACAGATAAGCGTAGGTATCAAGGGCGATCCAGTCGTCGCTGTCCACAAAGGCGAGGAACTCACCGGTGGCAAGGTCCAGCCCGGCATTGCGCGCCGCAGAAGCACCGGCGTTGGCCTGATGGATCACCCTGACACGCGGGTCCTGGTGGCCGTAGTCGTCACAGAGCTCAGGGGAGTAGTCGGTGGAGCCGTCGTCGATCAGGATGACCTCCAGGTCGCGGTGTGTCTGGTTGAGCACCGAATCCATGCAGCGCCCCAGATAGGCCGCTGTGTTATAGACAGGGATGATCACTGAGACGGTGGGCATGCTCACCCCCTTGCCCTGGATGAAAGCAGCCCGCGCACCAGCCCCACCAGGGTACCAGCGCCATAGCCCACATGCATTGCGAGGAACACCAGGGGCAGGGCAAACATGTGGAAGTGGGCATGCCTTGCCTTCAGGGCTGCCAAAAAGCTTGAGACCACATTGACAACCGCATAGAGGTAGATAAGCGTCAGCAGGGGCAACCAGCTGACGATAAGACCAAGCACGGCGCCGACAAGCAGCGCCAACACAAAGACAAAGGGCACAAAGTGCATCAGAGAGACCGCCTGCGGTTTCAGCCACAGTGTGCGCCCTATCCAATAACCGTTGGCCGCCTTCTGCCTGAGCAGGGCGCGGAAGCTGGGGCGCAGGTATTGCTGGGAACGGATGCGGGGATCCATCCAGATGCGGTAGCCAGCAGCGCGGATACGCTGACTGAAGTCATTATCCTCGGTGCGTTGTAGACGCTCATCGTAGAAGCCCACTTCTTCCAGCACTCTACGCCGGTAAGCTCCGTGGAAGACGGAGCTGACTTCCCGCCCCTGCTGGTCTCGGCGATAACGAGCAGGGCTGGCCCCAAAGGGCGAAGCCTCCGCCGCTAATAGCGTCTCACCCCACGCTGATGGGTTCTCAAGGATCACCGGCCTGAAGCCGCCGCAGACATCGTGGCCCTCTTCCAACAGGGCAACAGTGTGCCGGATGAAATCTGCGGGGATGCGGGCGTGGGCGTCAATGCGGATGAAGACATCCCCCTCATAGGCAGAAAGCGCCACGTTACAGCCCTGAGGGAGGAAGCCGGCGAGGTTGTCCAGAACCAACACGCGCCTGAAGCCGTGGTCTGTCTGGGCGAAGCTCTCCATCAGGCGGCGCTGCCGCTCGTTGTCGCCGGCGTTGCTGTCAACCAACAACAGCTCCATGGCCGAGTGGCAGAAGTCCTGGCCGCTGATATCAGCCAGGATTTGGCCCAGGCAGCGCTCCTCGTCCTTTGCCACAACCACCAAGGAGACCAGGCGGACCCGGTGCTCTGCAGATACCTGGGGCTCCATGCGATCGGTGCCTGAGGCGGGCCAGGCCTCGTCCGTGCCGGCTTCCGTGGCAGCCGGCGCCTCTGCCTGGCTGTCGGCGTCCTCTATGTAGACGCCCTCTTTTCTGAAGACCACTAAAAAGGTGCGCAGAAAGATACGCAGGTCCAAGAGGAAGCTGATGTTTTGGATGTATTCCACGTCCAGGGCCAGGCGTTGGTGCCATAGGATGGCGTTGCGGCCGTAGACCTGGGCGTAGCCCGAGATGCCCGGGCGGGCCTCCAGCTTGCGGTGCTCGTCGCCTTGATAGAGGGCGGCTTCTTCTTCCAGGTCGGGGCGGGGGCCGATGAAGCTCATCTCTCCGCGGATGATGTTGATGACCTGCGGCAGCTCGTCGAGGCTCCAGTCGCGCAGCCGCCGGCCGATGTTGGTCATGCGCGGGTCGTCGGGGGCGTTGTAGGTGGAGCCGT
>Ga0082212_10002261_pt1 | contig 28281 bp, 25 predicted proteins | sample TergutNt197P3_FD_71548 | JGI IMG/M metagenome (GOLD analysis project Ga0082212, IMG submission 71548) | Neocapritermes taracua P3 segment gut microbial communities from Petit-Saut dam, French Guiana - Nt197 P3 | ecosystem: Host-associated > Arthropoda: Insects > Digestive system > Gut ...
ACCATGTATTCTTAAATATTCTCACATATACATTATATCGAAAAACCATGAAAATTTCAACTGAATGTAACTGTACTTGTTCAGCGGCATCTACTAAAAAAAACCCATGAACTAGTGTATAATAACCTATGAAATTCTATACTTTGACCATTGTTATGTTTCTGGCGGGATTGTTGATTCCTGCCGGGTGCAGACGGGATGATCCTGGGCAATCCCGCAGCGGTTCGACGATCCTGCTCATTCGCGTCCCAACGGTATACCATGCGATAGGTACTCTGTCCCCCCTCCAGCTTCGTGAACGTGGTTTTGTTCCGTTCAATCAGGGGAGTACCCAGGTTGAAAACGGCCTCGGATCCTTCAAGGAAAATGTTGGTCGAGGGCAGCAGAATAATCTCCGGCCTTTGCGCAAGGATTGTCATAAGGCTTCCGGAAATATTCTGACTTGTCTCAATCGAAGCAAGCAGATTGCAATCCAGGGTATTTCCTTCTCCCGATTCCATGTCCAGTATCAGTTTCCAGGTCATGCCCGATCTTCCTATTCCGAATTTTACACTGAACGGAGAATTTGGCGATAATTCCGGAACGGTTACCAGCAATGCCTTGTCCCTCCTGACAAGCAGGATTTCGGGGTTATAGGGATCCGGTTCATCAAACTCAATATATAGCTGTGCTTCTTCCAGCGTATATGAGAATATCCTTGTACCTTCATGATGTATGGTAAAACTGTTCTTATCCGCCTGAGAAGGAAGGATAAAGGAATTATCAACAATAGAATCAACAGGAATTTGAGCCTCGTATATAGTTGTTCCATCCCGGTAAAAAAACACCCGCTCGGTATCGGGGTAGCGGTAGACGGGATCCTTGACAGGTTCAGGCTTGGGTTCTTCAGCCGCCGGCGGCAGCGGCCGGCAAGAAAGAAACATCAGCATTACCAAAAAGGATAAGAGACATTTCATTTTGAACCTCCTTAATGAAAAACCAAAAACTATTCAAGATATACGCCGAAAACCCATCCTTCCACCGGCTCCGTTATGCGATACCAACGGGCGCTCTGTCCGCCGACAGTTGACTGTGCCGCAGTCTGCTCGATTACCGTCACCTCATCGTTCCGGTTAAGCTGTCCCAGAACCCTGCCCGCTACCGGATCGGGAAGATCCCGAACGTTTACATTGTCGTCATTTACTGCCATAAAGGGACGGCTTACCGATTCGGTTCTGATAACCGCCGTGGCATTGGGGTTAACCAAAGAGCTTATGTCCGCGCTGAACGCCGAATCCGGATAGTCCAGCAGCGCCGTTTCCAGCAGGGCGTCCTTGCGGATTTTCTCGGCGCCGGTATTTCCCAGCGGCTCGGCGGTTTGCAGCAATATGGACGATTGTATGTCGGATTCTTTTCTTGAAAGAGATGAAACACGCATGAAGTTCTGCCGGTATGCCTGGGCAGCCGGATCATAGGCCCTTACTTCAACAAAACCATCCCGTACGGTATCGGGAAAGCGCACCCCTACGGTTTTTCGGGGGAGGATAATGCCGGTTACGTCTACAGCGCGAGGCGATTTGAACAAATTGCCCCTGTCGTCAACAACTACCGCAAGTTCTCCCCCCGCCGCCACTTGCGAAGCCCAGGCAAATACCTCCTTTCCATCGTCACGGCGGACTTTCACAAAATCATACACCGTTCCGTCCCCGGAAAAAGTAAGCCTTCTATTTTCACCAACCTGTATCTTTTCCCCCAGAGCCATTACCGCGTCCCATTTTGTCCTGTCTGTTTCACTGCCTGTGTCACTTTCCAGGGTATAGACCGCGGAACCAATCCGTAAAACATGGCCGGTTTTCCATGTTTCTGAATTCTCGACTGTTTCCACGTTTTCTGCGGAAATAATAGCGGCAGGAGCCGACGGCGCTTCGTCTTTTTTGTTACACGAAAAACCCAAAAGAGAGATGATTGCCAGCGCCGGGATTATACATATTTTTTTCATAACATCCTCCGTAATTTTAGTGGTTTAATCATACATCAAAATGGCATTTTCGTACAGGCAACCCCACTCCCCATTTCGGCAGTTTTTTTGTACAATTTCCCATCATGGCGAAGTACCCTTTTGAGACAATCGAACCCAAGTGGCAGAAATACTGGGCAGAACACAAGACGTTTGCGGCAAGCGAAGACCCCGCATTTCCTGTAGATAAGCGGCGTTATGTGCTTGACATGTTCCCCTACCCTTCCGCGCAGGGCCTGCACGTCGGCCACCCGGAAGGCTACACCGCAACGGACATCTACTGCCGCTTTCTGCGGATGAACGGCTACAACGTGCTGCACCCGATGGGCTTTGACGCATTCGGCCTTCCCGCCGAAAATTACGCCATCAAAACCGGCACCCATCCGGCGGTAACAACCGCCGCCAACATTGAACGCTTCCGCTCGCAGATACAGTCGCTGGGTTTTTCCTACGACTGGGACCGCGAGGTAGATACGTCAGGCGAAGACTATTACCGCTGGACGCAGTGGATTTTTCTCAAACTTTATGAACGGGGCCTTGCTTACGAGGCGGAAAGCCCGATCAACTGGTGTCCCTCATGCAAGACCGGCCTTGCCAACGAGGAGGTAAAGGACGGCCTCTGCGACCGCTGCGGCGAAAAAGTAACCCGCAAGCGTATCCGCCAGTGGATATTAAAAATTACCGCCTACGCCGAACGGCTCCTCGCCGACCTGGACTGCCTTGACTGGCCTGAGCCGGTAAAGCTCATGCAGCGCAACTGGATAGGCCGCAGCGAAGGCGCGAATGTTACGTTTATGATCGACGGACACCCCGACACGCTGGAAATATACACCACCCGTCCCGACACGCTTTTCGGCGCGACCTACATGGTACTGTCGCCGGAACATCCGTTAGTTGAAAAGATCACGACAGACGGACAGCGGGAAGCTGTCAGCGCCTACGTCGAAGCGGCCGCCCGCAAAAGCGACCTTGAGCGCACCGACCTCGCCAAGGAAAAAACCGGCGTGTTTTGCGGTGCCTATGCTGTTAACCCGGTAAACGACGAAAAAATCCCCATCTGGGTTGCCGACTATGTCCTCATATCCTACGGCACCGGCGCGATAATGGCAGTCCCCGCCCACGACGAACGCGACTGGGATTTCGCCAAAACCTTCGGACTGCCGATTGTGCAAGTAGTTGCCGATAATAGCGAAAGTACCGGTACTTCTGCTGAGCCATGCGAATGTACTGCAGCTGACGGTTACTCTGTCAATTCCGGCCTTATTACAGGGCTTCCTACTGCCGAGGCGAAAAAACGCATAACGGAGTGGCTAGAGGAAAAAGGCATCGGCAAGAGGGCGGTGAATTACAAGCTGCGGGACTGGATATTCAGCCGGCAGCGGTACTGGGGCGAGCCGATTCCCCTGGTGCATTGCGATTGTTGCGAAGCGGAACATGGTTCCGCAATTGTTCCGCTGCCGGAAAGCGAACTGCCACTTAAGCTGCCGGAAGTTACGTCGTACGCGCCCACGGGAACCGGCGAATCCCCGCTGGCCGGCATCGACGAGTGGGTAAATACCGTTTGCCCCAAGTGCGGCGGCCCGGCGAAACGCGAGACCAACACCATGCCCCAATGGGCCGGTTCCTGCTGGTACTACCTCCGCTACCTCGATCCCAAAAACGAAAAAGAACTTGCCGCGAAGGACAAGATCGACTACTGGCTGCCTGTAGACCTCTACGTCGGCGGGGCGGAACACGCCGTTTTGCATTTGCTGTACAGCCGTTTCTGGCACAAGGTGCTGTACGACTGCGGCCTTGTCAACACCGTCGAACCATTCCAGCGGCTTATCAACCAGGGGATGATTCTCGGCGAAGACGGCCAGAAAATGAGCAAGAGCCGGGGCAACGTGATAAACCCCGACGACATCATTAAAAACTACGGCGCCGATTCGATGCGGATGTACGAAATGTTCATGGGCCCGCTGGAAGTCAGCAAACCCTGGATAACCGCCGGCCTTGTCGGCGTGTCCCGTTTTCTCGAGCGATTATGGAATATAGGCGAGAAAGTAGATTCTACTCCCCACTCCCCACTCCCTACAACCCACTCCCTAACCAAACTTCTCCACCGCACGATCAAAAAAGTTACCGAAGATACGGCAAGCATCAACCTTAACACCGCCATCAGCGCGATGATGATCTATTCCAACGAACTTGCGAAACTATCTGTAGTTCCCCGCGAGCTTTGGGAACCGCTGGTGATCATGATCAGCGCCTACGCTCCCCACCTGGGCGAAGAACTGTGGGAAAAACTGGGGCATACCGAATCGGTGTCCGCCTGCACCTGGCCGGCGTATGACGAGCGACTAACGGTAGACGATGAGGTAACAGTTGTCGTGCAGGTAAACGGCAAAATACGGGACAAATTTACCGCTGCCGCAGGAACCGCTGTCGGAGAACTGGAAAAAACCGCCCGCGCCCTGAGCGGGGTTCTCAAATGGACAGAAGGGCAGACGGTGGTCAAGGTGATAACCGTGCCGGACAAGCTGGTGAATATCGTGGTGAAGCAGCCCTGATCTATTCCGAAAGGTTGTTAACGTTTATTTCAATAAAGTTGAGCAGCTCATGCCGCGACAGCTCGTCAATATCGTGAACGCCGCTGAGAAAATCCTTCCAGTGGGTGATAAAGTCGGCGGCGATCTTCTGGCCAAGGGGGAGATGCTTGCCAACGAGGATGCTCTCGCTGTCCCTGTCGCGTAAAATCAGGCTGGTCTTGTAGACAATTTTAATGTCGTTGAGAACATCTTTCTGGGTCTTAACCAGAAAAACGGCAACCCTGCCCCTGCTTGAATGTCCTTCAAATTTTTTGTATTTCGAATAGTCCCAGTTTTCAAGCGGTATCCTTATCCGGGTTAGCAGTTCCTGCGGGGCAAGGGTGTTTTTGCTGGGCGCCGACAAAAAACGGGGAGCGGAAATCCAGCGGGACGACTGCGCAGTCCTAAGTTCAAACTGGGCTTCCAGGGCGCTGAGGACGGCGGAACTGTCCAGCCTCCTTTCGGGAAAACAGATATTGCCTCCAATGGTAGCCATGTTGCGAAGCGGCGGTCCGGCGATGTTTTCCAGACATTCCCGCAGGACGGCGGGGACGATTTTTCCCAGTTCGATTATCTGGCTGAGCTTTACCATCGCGCCGATTTCAATGAAGCGTTCGGTGCGGCTTATCCGGTTTAACTCTTCAATACGGTCCAGCGATAATAGAACGGGGGGGAGTTCAATGGTCAGCTTTCCCTGTTCGCGGGTCAGGGCCGTGCCTCCTGCGTACAGCACCGCCTGGGGATACCGGTTCCATGAAGAAAAAAGTTCAGTGTAGCTTGACGGGAACAGGGCAAGGTTAAGCTGATCGGCCATAGAGCCTCCGCTGCCGGATTTCTGCCGCGCGTTCAATCCCCTCGAAAAGCTGCTCGGGGTCGGTGCAGCGGCACCTGATACCGCTGAAGGCGGTGAGTATGTCCTGCCGCGTTGGGCGTTTTATCCTCTCCAGCAAAGCGCCGGTGTTGAGTATTTTGCCTGTCGCGCAGTAGCCGCAGTTGTCCAGTCCCGCCTGGGCAAATCCGGTCATTATGTCCTGATACTCGTCGGTTTGTGAAAATCCTTCGATGGTGATTATCTCGCTGCCCCGCACCCTGAACGCCGGGATGAGGCAGGCATGGCTGATGCTGCCGTTGAACAGTACCGCGCAGAACCCGCACTTTCCGGTCAGGCAGCCGGCTTTGGCGCCTGGCAAATCGAAATTATGGCGCAGCAGGTCGATAAGCCGCACGTCTGCCTCGCAGCGAATCACAACGTCTAAGCCGTTCAGGATGAAGCCGATTGTCATTCTTCTCTCCCCTCTTTTCTTTTCCGAACCAGCGCATACCAAACATCCAGTGACTTCAGCGGAATGGAATGAAAATGAAAGTCCATCGCCTGTGAAACCGCCTGCAAATAAGCGGCCGGCACGCAGCCAAACGGCAGGTCGCCTATGCCCTTTGGCTCATCCTGGCCGTTGCTGATAAAATCTATGCTGACAGGCGGAATTTCCGAAGGCCCGGGAATGTAAAAATTTTCAAATTGATCGGCAGGGATAACCCCGTTGACATAGTGTATCTGCTCCCTGAACGCCCAGCCCAGCGCCTGGATTACCGATGTTCTGAGGCTTCTGCGGGCATTGTCTTCGCAGATTATTTTTCCGCCGTCTACCCCCAACCAAATGCCGCGTATCTCCGGGACAAACTCGACGGGATCAATCGCTACCTCGACAACCGCCGCAGCGCAGCCAGGATGGGCAAAACCGCTTAAATCCATATCATCATCGCCGGTATTTTTTACCGGGCGCACGGTTTTGCGGACGGCAATGGGCAGGGGATCGCGGAAACGTTTCTTGCGGATGGCAAGGCATGCCTGTTCCACCAGCGAAGTGATAACGGTAATATTCCTTGATGCGGTCGAAGGGCCGGAATCCGGATAATCTTCGCCCCGGCTTATCCTGACTTTTTCAGCATCGACGCCGAGAATTTCTGATGCGACGCCCGCCCATATCCCGTCGAAGCTGCAGCCGGATTGTACCATGCCGGTTTTTATTTCAAGAAATCCTTCTTTGTCAAGGATCAGCTCGACTCCATATCCGCCCTTTTCCTGATCTGAATGGATGAGGTCGCTGCCCTGATACCCAAGGGCGATGCCGATTCCCCGCATGGTTTCGTCCTTTCCCGACCAACTGTTCTTGAGAATCCGGTTATCTTTGAGCAGTTCATACGACGCCCATTTTCGCCGGTAATCGCTCATTTTCATAGCGGCATCGACAAGCTGTTCCGCATAAATCGTTTCCCTGGACGGCAGCAGCTGCGAAAGAAACCCGTCGCCGGAAATATTTTCCTTTCGCCATAAAGCGGGGTCTTGTCCGGCCACGTCGGCCAGGCAGGACGCCTGCCGTTCCATTGCGAATACACCTTCGGCAATGCCAAAACCGGCAAACGGACCCTGCGGCGGGATATTGGTCTTTACCGCCGTGCCTGAAAAACGGATGTTTTTTGTTTTGTAAACCCCCATGCAGCCCAGGTAAACGTTATCAAGGTGTTCTTTAGCGTTAACCCCAAAAGCGCCAAGGTTAACGATGGCGTTAACATCGGTGCCGGTAACTTTTCCCTTTACGTCAAGGGCATTTTTGACGTATATCTCCGTCCTGCTCCGTTTTGGGGAAAAGCTAAAATCCTCTCCCCTGGTAAGTATCAGCCGGACGGGCCTTTTGCAGATCCATGCACCCAAAGCCGCATGGCAGGAGACGAGCGACGGGTACCAGAACCTGCCATCCATATGGAGGCCCGTAGAAGAAGGCTGTACCTGCACGGCGGAATCCGGCAGGCCGAGCACCTGGGCGACCGAACGCTTTACATGGTAAGGCCATTGGGTAGCCGTGCATACCGCAATGCTTACGGCCGCGTCCTGTTCGGCATGTTCGGCAATCAGCGGCCAGGCTGCCGCGCCGGTCGGTTCGGCGTACCAATGTTCCTGTATCCCCGTCCGGTAATGGTTGCTGACAACCGACGCGGCTTCGGCAAAAGCGGTGTCGCAATCGCCGAAGCTTGTTTCCCTGTGCGCCGCGATTGCATCGACGCCCGGTTCCTGGATGGAAAAAACCGGATACTCTTCCCTGACGTTCACCATGCAGTTTTTGGCACATTCTTCCAGGGTGTTTTTATCCGGCCCCATGAGCAGCGCCACAGGCTCGCCGATATACGAAAGTTCTTCATCGGCAAGCACCGGCATGTTGGTGTTTTCAAACCGGTTTTTTCCGGGAATGTCCCGTGCGGTGATCAGCGTATAGCCCACAGGCAGGTTGGAACACCTTATCGAAATAAGGCGGCCCTTTGCCGCCGGCGATCGTATGGTAACGGCGTGCAGCATACGGGGCAGGCTGAGGTCGGAGACAAAACCGGGTTGTTCCATCGTGTTCAGATTATAGCACATTCAGGCGGTGCAATTACAGGCGACGGACAGCACCATCCCGATTACCCTGCCGACCTGGGCCACGCTCATCCCCGGCCAGATGGGAAGCGAAATTTCCTGCCTGAAAACCTTCATCGTTTCGGGAAAATCGTCTTCTGCGAGGCCGTAGCGGTTTTTGTAGTAGGGCATGGTATGCAGGGGGATGAAATGCACCGACACGCCGATGCCCGCCTCTTTGAGCCTGACGATAAATTCGTCGCGGGAAATTTTCAGGCGGCCGAGGTTCAGCCGCAGCGGGTACAGGTGGCGGGCGTCTGCGGGACCTGTGGGGGGGATGAGAAAACGATCGTCGCCGGCGAACGCCCGGTCGTATGACTCGGCAATTTCTGACCGCATCCGCAGAAGCTCCCGCGCGCGCCCAAGCTGCACCCGGCCCACCGCAGCGAGCAGGTCGGGCAGGTTGTACTTATAACCCGCCTCTACCACCTCGTAATACCAGGGGGCCTTCGCGTCTGAATACCGGTTCCATGCGGCGCGGTCGATGCCATGGGATCGCATAACGGAAACCCTTGCCGCTGTTTCCCCGTCCCGGCAGACAACCATCCCCCCTTCGCCGGTGGTAATGGTCTTGGTAGCGTAAAACGAAAAAACCCCCACGTCGCCTGAAATTCCGGCGATTGGAAACAAATGGGCGGAGTCTTCGATTACCTTCAGATTGCGGCGGCGGGCAATGTCCATGATCGCCTCCATATCGCAGGGAAGGCCGCCGTAATGCACCGGCACTACGGCCTTTGCCCTGCCGTCCGGCAGTTTGTCCAGGGCGCGTTCCAGGGAATCGCCGTCGATATTGAAAGCGCCGGGGGCCGTGTCGACAAAAACCGGATCGGCGCCGAGGTAGCGCGCCGCCTCGGCGGTTGCGGTAAACGTATAGGACGGAACCAGTACGGCGTCGCCCTGCCCCACCCCGCATGCTTCCATCGCCAGGTGCAGGCCGCTGGTGGCGGAGTTTACCGCAAGGCAGTGAGGGCCGCCGTTTCGCAGAAACGCATCTCCCAGAAACGCGGCGAATTCTTTTTCAAAGGCAAGGGCCTCGGGGCCGGTGGTCAGCCAGCCGGAGCGGAGCACCCTAAGCGCCGCCTCTTCTTCCTCCCTGCCGATAAACGGCCGCGCAAAGGGAATGTCGTTTTTCTGCGCCATTATGCGAACCTGCCGCCGTTGCCCGCAGCCGCCTGCGCCGCCTCCGGCTGGCCATTGCCGGGAATGGCTTCCTGCAGCACCAGCCGCAGAAGGGCGGCATCGCGGTACATCTGCGGGTACAGCGGATCAAAGCGGCATATCGGCTTGATCTTTTCCATGACGGCTGCAAGGTCGATGGGGCTGGGGCTTTTTCTGTCTACGCGGAGGATGCGGCTGTATTCGGTTTCCATCGGCGCCTCGTCTGCAGACCAGAGCAGCTCGTCCAGGCGCTCGCCCCGCCGCAGGCCGGTGTACTCGATCTTAATGTCGGTTTCCGGCTCAAAGCCGTAAAAGCGGATCATCTGTTCGGCAAGATCGCGTATGCGGACCGGCTCTCCCATGTCCAAAAGGTAGAGCTTGCCGTTTTCGCCGACGCCGCCGGCTTTGAGCACCAGCGAGCAGGCTTCGGGAATCGTCATAAACCAGCGGCGCGCCTCGGGGTGGGTAACGGTCACCGGCCCGCCCTTTTCGATCTGCTTCTGGAACAGCGGAACGATCGAGCCGCGCGATCCCAGCACGTTGCCGAAGCGCACCACAATAAAATTAACCGCATCGGATGCCCGCGACGCTTCAATCACCAACTGTTCGCATATCAGCTTTGACGCGCCGTACACCGAAACCGGATCGACGGCCTTGTCGGTAGTGACATGGACGAAGCGCTTTACCCTGTGGCGCATAACGGCGGCGATCAGGTTTTCCGTGCCAAGGACGTTGTTTTCGATAGCCGCTACGGGGTTTTCCTCCATCATGGGAACGTGCTTGTACGCGGCGGTGTGGAACACCACGTCGGCGTGGAGGTGCCCCATGATGTGGTCCATGTAGTCCGGGTCCTTCATGTCGCCGATAACGGGAACCAGCGTCGTCTTTTCCCCTACGCCCTCGTCCTGCAGGAGCCGCAGTTCGCGGTCGATCTCATAAATCGAATTCTCCCCATGGCCGAAAAGGTACAGCCTTGATGACCCGGCGGAAAGAAGCTGCCGGCATATCTCGCTGCCGATGGAGCCGCCCGCGCCGGTAACCATAACCCGCTTGCCCCTGAGGTAGGCAAGGCTCTGCCTTAGCTGCATCGCCACCGGCGTGCGCCCCAAAAGGTCCTGCGGATCGATGGAGCGGGTCTGTATCAGGTGGGCGTCGCCCTCGATTATCTGCGAGATTCCCGGCAATATGCTTATTTTTTCAAACCCGGCTTTCTTGAGTATCGAGTACAGTTCTTTTAGGTATTCGCGGCTTGCCCCCGGAATGGCGATGATCGCCTCGTCAGCCGGATTCATCCGCAACAGGCGCGCCACGTCGCGTATCGGGCCGAGTACGGGGATCCCCTCAAGCTGGCGGCCGATTTTTTGCGGGTCGTCGTCCAAAAAGGCCACTACCTCGCCAAATATCGCCCTGGATATGATCTGGGTCGCCAGGGACCGCCCGGCAAACCCCGCCCCGATAATGTACAAACGCCGCGATTTCTGTGTAGTCATACTCCCCCCCCTGCTTCCTACCTATCCAAAGCTCCCATCACCTCAAACGCCAGATCGATGGCAAAAGAATCGTCGTACAGGCTCAGCTTGACCTTTGCCCGCTTCTTTCTTTTATCCACTTTTATTATCTTTCCTTCAAGCCCCATAAGCGGGCCTTCCGTTACCACGATGCGGGCATTTTCGTTAAAGTACACCCGGGAAATGCCCGCAATCGGCCCGGCCCTTATAATAAAGTGCATCACCAGTTCCAGGTCGCGTCCGCCAAGGGGGCAGATGTCCTGGTTCGATTTGAGAAAGCGGTAAAAATCTTTCGTGCGCCGGAACGCCCACTGGTGTGCGATGATATCTTCTTTTTCGGCTTCGACAAAAATGTAGCCGGGAAAAACCGATGCCGTACTCTGCTGCATTATTCCCCTGCGCCGGATGTCGATTCGCCGCCTTGGAAAGTGCAGCGGAAAGCGGACTTCCGGGTGCAGCCCGGCGAATAGGCGCATGAATTTTTCCTCGCCGCCCGTCCTTACCTGAATGGCGTAATAATTCATCTGGCTTGACAATAAATGATAATCGGCAGGAAGTAAACCGCCGATAATGAAAGTGGAGAAATATATGCAGAAAAAATCCGTTGTTCTGGCCTTCCTTTTTTTTGCCGTTTCCATATCGGCCATTTTTCCGGCTACCGTTTCTTTTCTGGTAATCGAAGCCGGACTGCCAAAAGAAAGTCCGGTAAGCCAATATTCAATATTGTGGGAAAACAGCCTGATGGACGTATTTTTCGAGGCGGGGCATATCGTAAGCAATTCCCCCATCATGCGGCTGCCCCAAAGGCCCACAGGCGACATTCTCGACATGGCGGAAAGGGACATAGAAGCCGCGAAAGAAGGGGGCATGGGTTTTTTCATCATTGCCGTGGTAGACCACCCCGCGCCGCACAACGTATCGCTGCACCTGTTCAGGATCAGTTCCGGGGAGCTGCTGCTGGAACAGACATATACGGACAGAGACTACCGGTCCAAAAAAGAAGAACAGGACGCGGTAAAAAGCAACATCATGAGCATTGCATCGCGCCTGCGATAGTTTGAAATACTGTTAAGGATGTATCTATGCGAATAAAGCTTTTTGCGTTTGCGGCGGCAGCGGCAATATTTTTTACCGGAGCAACTTACTGGGAAGGCGACGTTGCGGTCAATGCCTCTGTAGAAGAACCCATGGGCGCACCCGGCATCGCGTCCAGGGCGTTTCCCAAAAATACCGTGGTAGACGTTACCAACCTCGAAACCAACAATACGGTGCGGGTAGTTGTCGCGTCCGAAGTTTCAACCTCGGGCCTTGTGGCGACGCTTTCACCCAAGGCTGCACAGGCTCTGGGTTTCCGCGAAGGTTCGGTGTACCGGATACGCATGACCCAGCCGTCCGACGACGTGGCGTTTTCATTTTTGCGGCAGTACGGCCTCGAAAGCGCGGCAGACGCTTCCGCCGATAATCCCGATCAGGAATACGAAATTACCGATCTTGCCCTTCACACATCGGAAGAACGGATCCCCGAAAGCGGCGCGGAACACGAAATCTCCCATGACGACATTGTGCCTCCCATACAGCCAAGGGAATATGAATTTGTCGAAGGGATTGCACCCAAAGAAATCCTGACCCAGACCGAAGTACCCGCCCCACCGGTAAATTTTTCGCCGTTCCAGGCGCCCCTCATCACCGAACTTGACAGCAACAGATGGTATGTGCAGGTTGCCGCGTACACCCGCACCGACTACGTTGAAGACGAAATAAGCAAGTTGGGAAACGATTATCCGCTGGCTGTCCAGAACATTGGGACCGATGCAAAACCGCTCTTCCGCGTACTGCTGGGGCCGCTCAACCAGGGCGAAAGCGGCGCAATACTCCAGAGGATAAAAAGCGTCGGCTATCCGGACGCTTTCATCAGAAGAAACTGAAAGAAGAAAACACCTCCTTTTTCTTCTTTACCATTTTTATTTCTTTTCGTCCATCGCTATCAGCCTGGATATAATCTCATGGTCATTCTGCTCAATGGCGCGTACTATGTCTGCCGACATCGCCGCGAGGAAGTTAATGTCGTACCTGAGTTTATCCGTTAATGACAGCATTTGCGCATAGTCTGTTTTAACCGTCGAACTGTTATTCTGAAGGTTTTCGAACGCGTAGGTTATCCCTGAGCTTTCCGAGGAAAGTTCGTTCAGCGTGTCGATCAGCTCCGTCATCGTGCTGGCAAAACCGTTTATCCCTTCTGACATGGAGTCGATAATGCTGCCGGCGTCGCCCGAACGCTTAGACGTAGTGTTGATCCCCGAAATGATGTTCGACAGGGTCTGGGAGATGCTCCGCGAGTTCTCCCTGGTGGTTTCCGAAAGGCGGCGGATTTCGTCGGCAACAACGGCAAAGCCCCTGCCCGCCTCTCCGGCGTGTGCTGCCTCGATGGCTGCGTTCATCGAAAGGAGGTTGGTGTTTGCCGCTATGGCGCTGATCGTCTTAATTGCCGTCCCGATGCCGTCCACCGATTCGGCTATGTCCTGAACGGCCTGGATGGTCTCTTTCATCGCCTCCTGGCCCTTGGATGCATTTTCAATAAGCCCGGTAATGGTTTCCCGTTTTTGCCTCGAAAGTTCCGAAGTGCTCTTGAGGGAGCTGACCATCTGGTTGGTAACCTCTGAAGATTCATTAACCGAGTCCGACTGCGTGTTGATGCTGGCGTCGACTTTTTCTACGAGCGTGTTGATCTCCTCGATCATTTCAAGGGCGCGGCTGATGTGTTCCTTGAGCTGCTGGTTGATGTATACCGTTGTTTTTTTCTCTTCTTCAAGGAGCGAGAGTGTGTAGTGGGCGCAATTATGCGGCTTGTTAAGGCCGTTATAAATCGCCGTCGCCATTGAGCGGCAGCTTCCGTAACCGCAGGAGGTACAGTCGTAAAAATCCTCTTCCTTGAATTTTTTCATGCGCCTGTAGACTTCGCCCAGCTCTGTCTCGTTCGGCCTTTTCAGGATATAGTTCCCGCTTAGGTTCCGGTATTCCCGGTGGTACAGGCCCGGCTTCCAGTACTTGTTCAGAACGGCATGGTACTTTTTATACAGTTTGTCCTGCTGTTTGGGGTTTATTTTTTGCTCCATCTCGGCGCTGCGCTTGCGGATTGGGCTTTCCAGCTCGTCCATATTTTTCTTGATGTTCCCCGTGCCGGGGCCTCCGTTGCAGCCCAGCTCGCAGTTAAGGCAGTCTATGAGCAGGGGGAATTTGATATCCGGCTTGTCCAGCATGTGGGCGACCCCCCGCAAATAGGGATAGATCGTATGGGTTCCTTCGATTTTGCGGGTATCCCTCCTGATGCCGGGAACAAAACGTTCGGCAGTATCCAGCAAGCCTCCGGGCGCGGAAAAGGTAACGGCCCGTTCAGCCGGAGCGCCGACATATTCCGCCTCGGGATAGCTCGACAGGTTGATGTTATGGTTCTGGAGGTATTCCTTTAAGGCAACCATGGTAACGTTATAGTCGCCCATTTTTGTTTCTTCAAATTCGCGCCGCTTGGCGATGCAGGGGGAAATAACCGCAATCTTGTGATGGCTGTATTGCGGATAATATTCGCGGATCATTTTGAGCGAATGCAGCATGGGGCTGTCCGCCGGTGAAAGGTGGGGTATTAGCTCGGGGTGGTATATTTCGATATAGCTCACTATCGCCGGACAGGGCTGCGCGATAACCATCCTGGGTTTTTTTTCCTTGATATAGTTGACATAGGATACAACGGTAAGCTCTGCGCCGAAACTTACGTCAAAGATCGCTTCAAGGCCCAGGGATTTAAGGTAGCCGTTTACCCTGAGGTAGTTTCCGGGAAAGACCGATGCCACTGCCGGGGCGGTTATGGCGATCATCTTATCTCCCTTATGGAGATCGGCAAAGAAACGATCCGTGTCGTCTATCAGCATCCGCGCCTTGTGGGAACAGGCGTGAATGCAGCTTCCGCAGCCGATGCAGAGGTTGTTGTTGATCGTGAGCGTTTCTCCCGAGCCGTCCATGCAGTACTTGACCGGACAGGCAGAAATACAGGCATAACAGTTAATGCATTTTTTTTCATCAATCTTAATTACCGGAATTAAATTACCAGTATTGTCCATTTTTCCCCCTCAGTCCTGTGCGGCAATTGCTTTTTCTATTGTCTGTACAAGCACTTCTGACTGCACAGGTTTGGTTAATACGTCGAAAGCGCTGGAGTTCCTCGCCTGGCTGAAAAACATTTCCCCTGAATTGCCGCTGACGATAATTATCGGCACTTTCATATAGCTGGGAATCTTTCGAATATCCTTGAGAAATTCAAAACCGTTGATGTTGGGCATTTCAATGTCCAAAAGGATAACGTCGACGGTATTGGCGTTCAGAAAGTTCATGGCATCCGATGCGGCTTTTACAACCCGGAGGTCGTATTTTGGAGTCAGCATCCCCTGGAACATCTTGAGCTGAGTTACATTGTCGTCGATTGCGAGTACGATTTTCGTGCTATCCATAATATTCCCCCGTATTTCATAATTTTAGCATATGCGGGTCTGACAATCAAGCAAAGAAAACCTTAGCGCAGGGTACGCAGAAGGGCGCGCAGTTCGGGGTTGGCAGCCGACTCCGGCGGGGCCCGCCCTTCGCCCGAGGCGCGGTAGATGATCTCGTCGCCCTCCTCGATGCGGTCAAAAAAGCCGTTTCGGCTCATCGTCCCCGCCGCCACTTCCTCGTCCACGGTCCCGATGCTTATGCTGCCGACAATTTCCTCGTCTGCGTAGACCAGGCCGATGCCGGCATTGGCTATCTGGGCCCGGCCTTTTTTGACGATGTCGTAAACGTCCCCTTCCTTAACCCCGTCGGCTTTGCCCTTGTCGATAAGGCCCTGGGCCTGCCGCCGCATAACGAGCCTTCCCCGCAGGGGAAGGGACGCGCCAAGCTGGTCGGATATGCCCCGCGACGCGTTGCGGAGGCGGTCGACGCCGGTGCGGTACGTGTAGAAATTTCCCGCCGAAGCGCCGGTCCTGCCGACAAACAGTTCTGCCCGCAGGGAAATGTCCCGTTCGTTTTCCATTGCCGAAACGATCATGAAATAATCGGCGTTGGCTTCGCGCGCCGTCCTGAACGCCTGCGAAAACGACGGCTGGCGGAGTTCCAGGTTCATCGGGGATATTGCCCGGTCATGGACGAGGATTTCCCTGATATACGACGAGGCGACTGCGCCCGCATCGACATGGCGGTAGCTGGACTGCGCGGCGATGGAAAAAACGGCGACTTTCCAGTGCCGCCCGCTCAGTTCGATGGGGTTTACCTGCCAGCGGACGAATAAGGCCCCGGCAAGCAGCGATCCGTAGGTTTCAACGGCGTCGTTCAGGCTGCGGTCGGCTACCCCCTGATCCTGCAAAAAGCGGATCTCTTCGAAATAGCGGGCGGGATATCCCTGCAGACGCAAAAGTTCGGCATATTCGCGGCGGTCCCGGGCATAGGGGTTAAGGCGCAGGCCGCGCCGGTACTCGAACAGGGATTGATCCACGAGGTTGCGGGTGCGGTAGTCCCTGGCGCGGTCAAAATGCCACACTGCCCAGCGGGTGCGGCGCTGGTCCTCCAGGCTGGTAACGGCGATGAGGGTGTCTTCCAGCACCGCGCGGATAAATTCGTCTCCGGGATTGATGGCCAGGGCGTTGCCCAGCACGGTCAGCGCGTCGGCGCTTCTGCCCAGGCGGATAAAGGCGAGCCCCTTGAGGTACCAGGCATCCATGTCCTCGCGGTTGGCCGATATCAGCTCGTCGGCAAGGCGCGCCGCTTCGACATACTGCCCGCTCCGGTAGCGCAGCCTTGCGAGAAGCGAAACCGCCGGGCCGTATCCGGGTCTTTTTTCCAGCGCCATTTCCGAATATGCGATTGCCTGCGGCAGTTTTTCCGCCTGCGCGTTGACATGGGCGGCGTAGTAGAACACCCGGAAATCGTCGGGGTGCTGCGCCAAGGCGCGGTCGATAAACGAAAGCGCCGTCTCGTTGTCGCCAAGCGAGCCGGAAACAAGTGCCAGGGAAATCAAAAGCCGCCGGTCGTCTGGGTAGCGGCGCACCGCGTCCCGGTACCGGAGCAGGGCCTCGGACGATCTGCCCCTGGCAATGTCAAGCTCGCCGGCGGCAAACATCGCCTCGCGGTTATAGGGCTCGCGGGCAAGCAAGCCGGCGATAACGGCGGCGGCATCGTCGAGCCTGCCCAGGGCGATAAGGGTAACGGCTTCCAGGTTGGCGACCGCCGCGCTGGTACGCGCAAGCACCCGCGCCTTGCGAACCCAGGACAGGGCCTCGTCAAACTCGCCCAGTTCGTAGTAGCATTCGGCAAGGGCGGCGGTTCCTTCGGCATGGGCGCTGTTAAGCCTGAGGCAGTCAAGAAGGACCTCGGCGGCGGAATACCACTGCTCAACCGCCATAAAATTCCTTCCCCGCTCGTACAGAGCCGCCGCCTCGGCGGGGTTCTGCGCTTCAAGGCGAACGACAGAGAGAAGGACAAGGGCTACAAATGGCAAATACCGGAACTTCAATATAATTCCCCTCAACTTCTAGAATCGGCGGAATTGCGGACTATCTTTACAGACTTGATCTTGTGGCCGTCCATTTCCTGCACGATAAGCCCGGTATCCCGGTACATGACTTTTTCGGTTTTGACGGGGATTTTGCCGAACAGGTCAAAGACAAAGCCCCCCAGCGTGTCGAAATCGTCGACGGGAAGGTCCAGGCCGGTTTCGTCGGCAAGGTCGTAGAGGTTTACCCGCGCGTCGCAGAGCCATTCCCCCTCCCCCAGCGGCTGCACGTCGTCGGTTTCCTGGTCAAACTCGTCCTGGATGTCGCCGACAATCTCCTCGATTATGTCCTCCATGCACACGATGCCGGAAACGCCGCCGTACTCGTCCACCACGACAGCTATGTGCACCTTCTTGCGGCGGAATTCCCTTAAAAGATCGTCGACGTGCTTGGAGACCGGCACGAAAAAAGGCTTGCGGATCAGGGACTGCACGTCGAAGGGGGTGTTGCCGATCAGAACTTTCAGCACGTCCTTTACGTGGAGTATCCCCGTAACGTTGTCGATGGTTTCCTCGTACACGGGGAAGCGCGAGTGGCCGCTCTCGACAATGAGCGACAGCAGTTCCTCGCCGTCGGCGTTGGCGGAAAGGAAAACGGTGTCCGTCCTCGGAACCATCACTTCTTTTACCGTCGTGCCGGAAAGTTCCACCACGCCGCGGATCATGTCCTGCTGGTCTTCCTCAAGTTCTTTAATCGTCCTGTTTTTGAAAATATCGGACAGGGGGTCCCTCATGGCACCCCCCCGATAATATGGCTTTCCGTTAAGTCTGTCAAAATCTGCTCCTGAAGCCGCAGCATCGGCTCTGTATCGTTATTTGTTGCATGGTCCATGCCGTCCAGATGGAGGATACCATGAATCACCAAACGGCGTAACTCCTCGTCTTCGCTAATTTTAAAGCGGCGGGCGTTTTCCCGCATACTGTCCAGCGAGATTACAATGTCGCCCGGCAGGCGGCGGCTTCTGCCGGAAATGATTTTTTCGGGGAAGGCTTCGCCCTCGCCCAATGAAAATGAAAGGACATCGGTAGCTTCCGCCTTCCCCCGGTAGGCGCCGTTCAGGGCGGCGATTGCCTTATCGTCGCAGAGCGCTATCGAAAGGTCCCATTTGTCTTTTCCCAAACGTTCAAGCGCCTTTAGGGCATAGCTTTTCAGCGGGCCAGCCCAATCCGGCATCGGTATGCTTTCCGCGCAGACAAACGCCTTGTTCACTCGTCTTCCTCTTTGGACGGCTCCCCGCCGATTTTGGGATATTCGATCCGCGAATGGTAGTAGGCGGCGAGGAGTTTGGCAAAGGCGTTTTTGATGGTTTCAAGGTCGCGGAAGGAAAGTTCCGACTGGGCAAGCTGGCCGTTTTCTACCTTCGCGTCAAAAAGCTGCTGGATGAACTTTTCCATTTTAGCCAGCGTGGGCTTCGCCAAAGTACGCACCGCCGCCTCGGTAACGTCGGCAAGCATGACCACAGCCGATTCGCGGGAACGGGGCGGGCTGCCCGGATAGGCAAAGTCGTCGGAATTGACCTGCTCTTCCTGCTTGGTTGCCTTGTTGTAAAACCACGCGATAAGGGAGTTGCCGTGGTGTTCGGCGATTATGTGTATCACCTCTTCCGGCAGGCCCAGGCTCCGCCCCTTTTCGACGCCGAGCTTTACATGGCTGCGTATTACCGTGGCGGAAAGCCTGGGGGCTATGTCGTCGTGGCGGTTGTAGTCGGTCTGGTTTTCGACAAAGTAGTCGGGGTTTTCCATTTTGCCGATGTCGTGGTAGTACGCCCCCACCCTGGCAAGCAGGGCGTTTGCCCCGATGTCCTGGCATGCCTGTTCCGCGAGCGTCGCCACCATGATCGAGTGGCTGTACGTGCCGGGAGCGGTGGTAAAGAGCTTGCGCAGAATCGGGGCGTTAAGGTCGGACAGTTCGATAAGCCGGAAAACCGTGGCGGCGTTAAGGGCGTGCTCAAGCGGGGGCAGCACGCCAAGGAAGAGCACCGCCGAGACGATGCCGTTGAGCGCCGCGCCGAAAAGCATCATCGGGTAGCCGGCAAGGTTCGCCGACCGCATAAGCAGTATCACGATAATGGCGGCGCAGTTCGCCCCGGCGATAACCATCCCCGCCTGGAAAAGGTCCATGCGCTTTTCGACGCGCCTGAGCACCGTGGAAGCTGCCACGCCGGAAGTAAGGGCGAAAAAATACGAATGAAGGTCGAAAAAGCCGGCAAGGCAGGCGCACAGGGGCAGCGCCAGCGCCATGGCAATGGCAAGCACCGGCCCCATGAAAACGGCGGGGATCATCACCAGAAGCGCTGTCGGGAAAAACAGCGAAACGGGAAAATTGCTCAGCGGAGGAACAAGGTTTTTCGCCAGCGCGGTTCCGGCAAAATACAGAAAAATTAAAATGAAGAACAGGGAGCTTTCCCTTGACGAAAGCTTCTTATCCAGCGCCATTTTATCATGCAGGAGGATGAATAAGCCGAACATTATCGCAACCAGCATCACCAGGCCAATGGCGTTGCGGGGATCTTTTTTGGGAAGGGCGTCGCTCAGCGCGCCCAGGTCCTGCATCTCTTCGGCAGTTATGACAAAGCCCTTTCTGATAATGCGCTTGCCCTTTTCGATATGCTTAACAACTGCGGCAACCCGCTCCATCGCCTCCGCCACGCGGAATTCGGTGTCTTCGCCGGAGAAGAATGCATTCTCGCGGATAAACGGGATAAGGAGGTCGGGGGCAATGAGCTTAAATCCGTGGGCCATGTCCCCAAAGTCCGTCGCGGCGGAAATTGACTCGCGGATACTGTCTTTGGTGATCATGTTGCTGCGGTACACCCGCTCTCGCTCCGTCCTGTCGCCATGGGCGATGAGCAGTTCCACCGTGTCGGGGTTGTAGTTATTTAAATCCACAGCCCATAGTGCAAATATCCCCCTGCGGTACAGCCCGTAGAGTATTTCCTGCCCGTACTCCCTGAACTTTTCCCGGTCCGGATCGTTCAGGTAGGCGGCAATAACCTCGTCGGAAAACATGGCGGGGAACTCCGAGCGCAGCGCCAGGCGCATCGACGCTTCAGAGGAGCCTTCTTCCGCCAGTTCGTCGGCAAAATCGCAAAAGCTGTTCCATGCCTCAAGCGACACTTCTCCGGCGGCCATAACGTAGCGGAACACGGCGGGAACGAGATGCGCCTGCGCCTCCATGCGGAGCCGCGTCGCATTTTCGTCGATGTACGAGAGGGGGTATTCCGCTACCACGTCGCGGTCGGCAACCTTGCCGACTTCAAAATCGGCGAGGTCGCCGAGCAGTTCCACCCCGAGCTGCATGTTGGACACGGCGATAAACGCAGAGCCGAGAAAGGAAATGAGGCACACGATGCCGGGCACAAGCCCCAGGCGGGGCAAGTTCAGCCGCCTTATCCGGGCAAGCATCGTTGTAAAGAAATTCCCCGAGTTTCGATCAGCCATCTGTTTCATCATACGCCTGAATTATCTTTTTTATAAGCGGGTTGCGAACCACATCCGCCGTGTGGAGGAATGAAAAGTGCAGCCCCCCGACATTGCGGAGTATTTCCACAGCGTGCAGCAGCCCCGATTCGGAACGCCGGGGCAGGTCTATCTGCGTCGCGTCCCCGGCAATCACCGCCCTTGCCCCCGCGCCGATGCGGGTTAGGAACATCTTCATCTGCTCCTTGGTAGTATTCTGCGCCTCGTCCAGAATAACCGCGCAGTCGTTCAGGCTGCGCCCCCGCATATATGCCAGCGGGGCGATTTCGATTATCCGGTTTTCCTCCATACGGCGGATGGTGTCGTAGGGGACAAGCGATTCCATCGCGTCGTACAGCGGGCGCAGGTAGGGATTTATTTTCTGGGCAAGGTCGCCGGGAAGGAAGCCGAGGCTCTCTCCCGCTTCAACGACCGGGCGCGTCAGTACCAGCTTCCGCAGGCTCCTGGACAGCACCAGCCGCAGCGACTCGGCCACGGCGAGGTACGTCTTGCCCGTCCCTGCCGGCCCAACGCAAAAGGCAATGTCGCAGGACCGCATCCCCTGAATATACTCCGCCTGCCCCTTCCCCCTTGGATAAATTCGCCGGAATCCCTGGGGAATATTAATAACTGCGTCGTGAATGATGTCCTGATGGGAGTCGCTTTCGCCAGCACAGCCTCCGCCCGCCTTTTCCGCATGGCTTTCATCGTCAAATTCTGAATCAAGGGCTATCGCCAGCGCCTTAACGTATTCGGGAGACGGGCTTTCCCCCTCGCGCACAACCGAGATAAGGCTGTCCATCATGGATTTAAAACGGCGTATGCCGATTTCGTCCGCCCCGAGCAGCGATATTTCGTTGCCCCTGGCGGCAATCCTGCCCCCGAGCGAATCTTCCATCACCCTGAGATTTCCGTCGTTTGCGCCGCATATCCCCGACAGCAGTTCCCTGCTGTCAAGCACGATAGTATAGCTATCCTCCATTCAATAAGAGTCTATCCCTGCTTTTGCGAATCCGTCAAGTAAGCCGGAACCAATTCTGAGATCAACAAATGACACGAATGAACATATTTACATTCGTTTACATTCGCGTAATTCGTTGATTCTTAAAAAACTGTTGTATACTAAATCCCATGTACCTTGGAAAACGATTCTTCAGCCAGCCAACCGTTGAACTCGCCAAAGCGCTGCTCGGCAAATACCTTGTTTTCGGAAACCTGCGGGGCAAAATAGTCGAAACCGAGGCATATCTGTACCGTGGCGACCCCGGCTGCCATGCCCATCGCGGCATTACCGCCCGCAATGCGCCGATGTTCGGCCCTGCCGGACATACCTATGTTTACTTTATCTACGGAATGTACCACTGCCTGAACATTGTATCGGGAAAATCTGGCGAAGGAGAGGCAGTGCTCATCCGCGCGCTTGAGCCGGTATCCAGCATAAGGCAAATGCAAAAAAGGCGCGGCACAGAAAAAATCGAAAGCCTCTGCAGCGGGCCGGGCAAGCTCTGCCAGGCGTTCGGCATCACCAGCAAGCACAACGACCAAAGCCTTTTGGACGGCAGCCTGCGAATCGAAAACAGCCGCGAAAAGCCAGAGATTGGTACAAGCCGCCGCATCGGCCTTTCAGCCGGGCAAGACCTTGAACTTCGCTTTTTTATCAGGGGAAACAGGCATGTATCCCGGCAATAATTCTAACGCAGAAGCCCAGCCCGGCGGCATTTAACCTTTCATTTTGCTCTGGTAAAAACCGCTTCAAGGTCATCTGATGTCGTCAATGTATTGCCGCTTACGGAAAAGTCTATTTCATAGCTGTAATTCCGGCTTCTAAATGATCCGTTGTTCCTGTCGAACCGGAAATTCCCGTAGTCTGCATCACCATCGTCATCGATAAGGTAGACTTTATTATTACAGAAAGCCAGAACCCATCCTCTTGGCCCTTTCCATACGCCATGAATTGCATTTGGCGCCACTTTGGATTTTGTATCCTTAACAAGAACAACAGTCATGCCTTCAAAGTTTACCGTAAGGCTGTTGTTATTCAGGCTAACGGGAATATTTCCTAAATCTGTCACCAGAATTCCTTCTTTTGCCAGATAGTCATATTTCGATGCCTCAACATCGCCATCGATATTCAAGAAGCCTAAATCATTAAAAAAGGCCAGCTCAACATCGATGCCCGATACTTTGCCGTTCCAAACGCCCAGCAACGCATTGTTACCGCCCGATCCGCAACTGCAAAACAACCCTGCCAGAATTACAAAGAAAACAACCTGCTTGACAATTCTCTTCATACAACACTCCTTTTATTTCGATTCTATTAGTAAAAATTACCGGTTCGGAGAAGGAATCCAGTTGCCGTTGGTAAATGTGTACCTTCCCGATTTGCGGCGGTTATTCCTATATGCAGTTTCAAAGGTATCATCGAAAGCACCGGTAAGCGCGACATTACTGCCTATAGTTATGCTGTTTGTATTGTTGCTCCCGATTGGACGCAATCCATAATTTCCAATAAATACAACGCTTTCTGGTACTACCAATGCTGAAGAACGGTGATTAAAAAATGCTTGTTCGCCGATATATTTTATCGAATTGCCCAGTTTTATATTGTTTATCGTATTTTGACCGTTATAAGATTCGCCATGAAATGCATATGCGCCTATTACCGCTACTCCATCGCCAATTACAACACTTGTAAGCTTGTTGTAATTAAATGCATTGTTGCCGATATATGTAACGCTATCCGGAATAGTTACGGCAGTTAAGGAATTATTGTAAAAGGCATGATCGCCAATCCATGCAGTTTTTGCCGGTATTGTAACAGATGTAAGCTTATTTTCCCTGAAAGCCTGGCTTTCTATAATTTCAAGATTTACGGGAAGCGCTATGCTTGTCAATTTATTTTCCCTGAAAGCCCCCCTGCCTATTATCTCAAGAGTTTCGGGAAGTATAACGCTAGTCAATTCATTTTCATAAAAAGTAAAATCCTCTATTACCGTTATTTTTGCCTGAATTGTAACTTTTGTTAATTTTTTACCATGAAATGCTCCACCGGTAAGTGCTTCATAATAATTAGGTGTTGTTCCGCCTTTTATTCCAATTACTGGCATGTTAAATATTTGTTCCGGTATGGTGATTTCTCCGCCCGGGCCTTTATAATTCGTTATCGTAACGGAGCCATTTTCATGCACCTGGATGTCAAAATCGCTGACGCTTTGGGCAAAAAGCGAACCTAAAGAAAACACAAAAACGACCATCAGAACAAAAAACTTCTTCATAATCCTGCTCCTTTGTAGCATAGTATAATATAAAAACCCAAATGTATACCTGTAGGTTACACAATATTAACCCAACAGCCAGGAAACATGTGTTCTTTAGTTGGTATATTTGATTGCAAGCGCATTGGCCTTAAATTCATACCTTCTGGCGCCTCTGTATTCGGGTTTTGTCCTTTCTTCCGCGCTTAGGGCAGATATTCTTTCGTCAATCTTAAGGTTGATAATGTCGTCTGCGCCGAGCTTTTGTGCTTCCCTCATAAGCATCTCGTGGGTTATTTTGGATCCTTCGATTACATTTCCCCTCGAATCAATGATTGCAGCCGATTCGACAAATATCAGCCCAATGCCGTTAAAGTTTTTTTCCGGAACCAGGCTTGCCTGGGATATCCTGCCTTCTTTGTTCATTACATCGCCCGTTACAACCGGCGCAGGCTGCGTTTGAGTCGGCTGCGGCTGTTCTGCCGGCTGTGAAGCACAGGCAAGCCCTAATACGATAAACACAGCAAAAGCCGCAATCGCCACAATATGCGGCAAATATTTTCCGTTCATACAGTTCTCCTTTGTACAAAATGTTTATGTATAACGCCTTCAACAAAAGCGCCTATACCCATAAATAACAAATCCAGCCAGTCAAATGTTCCGGGAAACTTTTCAGACATTTTGCACAGCACATACATGCAACCAATGCAATAAATGCAAAGAACATATATTTTCTGGACTTTGTTATTAAAATACCAGATAAATCGCATTAGTAAAATCCCCGATAAAAACCAAAGCATGTAGGGAAAATTGAATTTCAATACATAGGAAAATATTGATGGCTTTAGCTGGATTAGCACATTTTCCGCAAATTCCGGTTTGGGAATAAATTTAAAAATGATCATATTGCTCAAATCACGAAAAAACAGGTATATGCATATGCCCAGAATAAGAGAAAAAAGTGATAATAAGCCGTATGTTAATCTGATTTTTTTCATTTATAACCTAACATAATTTAAAAAGTCATTTACCACTCATATAAATCCCCATCATTAATTGATTTTCTTGCACTGCCATTTGAAAATGCTACATCATCAAAATCAATTTCAACTATTTTGTTTTCAATTTCCAGGATTGTAATACTTGGCTTTTCGAATATCCTAATAGTTATAAAGTTACTATCATTCCCGGAATATCTTATGAAGCCATTTGGTGTTAAAATCCACATTGGCAAAACGACTCTTCCATTAGCAATCCGAACAAGTGTCGATGTGCCGGTTAAATTTATTGATTGTAGTCCGAAAAGCCCTTCATTCACATTCATGAGCATTGCATATTTTCCATTATACTTTGCGGGAATATCCGTTAGAGTAAATGTTCCAGAGTTTGCTTGACCGTGAACATATCCGACAATCGTCATTCCAAATACCAGCACCATTACCAGTATTCTGAAGAATCCAAATTTCTTATTCATATAAACTCCTTTATTTGTAATAAGTTTAGCCAGGGCAGACAAACCCAATCTCCCTGAAATGATACACAAAAAAAACCAAAATGTACACCTGAAAGTTACACAATATTCGCCAAGAATCGGATTTTCCGGGCATTTTAGGGCTTTTTGTGTCTGATATGGTCGCTTCAAGCGCCTTCTGGAGTATTCTCCCGGTTAGCTGCTTGATGAGGCCGTCCTTTTAAAAATTTTTTATTCCTTTGACCAAATTGGCCCACGTTTGATGTAAGTTCCACCTGCTCTATCTTGGTTTATCCAGAAATTAAAAAAAGCTTCTTCAAAAATACCTTTTATAGTATCTTCATTCATTCTCGCTGGAATAGAAATTCGTGTAATGATGTTTCTATCCTTTTGACCAAATGAACCTGAATAGCCTCTACTTGTACTAGACTCAGTACCTATATTTCCATTTGCCAATGAAGTAGGAATAACAATAGTTGTTATTGGGTTATTTGCAAAAGCACCATGAAATAATGAATAATTTGAACTTTGATCAAAATTATCTATCTCAGTAACACCATTAGGAATAATTACCGAATGTATTTGATTATTTGAAAATGCACCTGCTTCGATAGTTTTCAGAGAAGATGGCAAGTTTAACTCTATAATTTCACCTGAATCCGTATTAGAAAACAGCTAAATCATTACAGAACAAAGAATTAGGCAAAAGATAGAGGCACCCAACAGATGAAAAAAAAGACCACGCTTTTCTCTTTTTATGTTATTATTTTTCTACCAAAAAAACTAAATAACAAAGGAAAAAAGCATGATCAAGATACAGGCTACCGCAGAAACCTTGGAAAGTAAAGGGGGGCTGATCCTTGCCGGAAAGATTGCCAGAAACGCCGGATTGGGGAGGATACAGAGCCCCAATGAAAAAAACGCAGGAACCATTATAACCAGCCTGTTCGGTTTATTGGCCGAAGGAAAAACTGATTTCGAAAGCATGGCCGAAAAGCGGGGCAGCCTGTTTTATAAGGAGGCGCTGGGATTATCGTACGTATACGCGAAAGAGACCGTGCGGCTGTACCTGGAAAAGATAGCGGCAGACGCCGATTCGGCAATCGGGCAGCTGCGGGAAAGCTCCGCAAAAATAATACGGCAAGGGCCGCTGCACGGGCTGTGGATACAGGGAAGGCACTACCTTCCGGTGGACATCGACACGTCGCCGATGGACAATTCGAGAACAAAGAAGGAAGGGGTGAGCCGGACATACCAGGGGTATGACGGGTTCCATCCGATAATGGCCTATATCGGCAAAGAAGGATATTTGGCCGACGTCGAACTGCGGCCCGGAAGCCAGCACTGCCAGAAGGGAACCGCCGCATTCATAACAAGGCTTATAGCGCTGCTGCGGAGCATGCAGAGAGGCGGGCGGTTCCTGTACCGCCTGGACAGCGGGAACGATTCTTTCGATACCGTCAAAGCGATAGCCGATTCGGGAAAGGGTCATTATTGCATCATAAAGCGGAACAAGCGGCGCGAAAGCGACGAAAAGTGGCTGAAGAGGGCGAAGCGGCACGGGAAACGGATTGAGATGCGGAGGGGCAAAAAAACCTGGGTAGGTATGCTGCCGATACATCCGCGGAAGGGCGGCGAAGCCCTTAAGGATGTCAGCCTCGCATTTGAAGTTACTGAACGGAAAACCGACTGGAAAGGCAATCCGTTCCTGATTCCTGAAATAGAGGTGAACAGCTGGTGGACGAACCTCCGGTGCGGGGCGGAAAAAGTGATAGAGCTGTACTGCAAGCATGGCACTAGCGAGCAGTTCCATGCCGAATTAAAAAGCGATATGGGCATTGAGCGCATGCCGTCTGGAAAGTTTGCGGTAAACAGGCTGGTTCTTGCAGTTGCGATGAACGCTTATAACGCGCTGAGGGTGCTCGGGCAAAAGTCGGCAGAGAAGGCCTGCCGGAAAAGGCACAAGCGCAAACGGCTATTCAAGGTAATACGCGATATTATTTGCGCATCCGGAAAGCTGGTGCGGCACGGCAGGGATTTGATATTCAAGATGAATGAAAAGGATCCGGCGCTGGCGGTATTTTTACGGCTTGAAGCCTCGCTTGGCTGCCCATAGCGGTCAATAACGCCTATACGCTTAATTTTCATAGTTCCCATTAAGGGGCTAATCTGTCATGACAAAAATTATTAATGTAAAAGTTAAATCAGTTTCTATAAAATATATCTAATAAATGATATTTATACAATAAATTGAATAATATTATTCTTGCTAATGCTATTTAACCAAATAGATATGTATTTTAATACGGATTCAGGTATTTTATAAGATTTTTTTAAAAATGCTAAAATTGATAAAAGTGCTGGTGAAATCAATAATAGAATAATGGCAGGAAATTGAACATACCTACTACCTTTACCTACTACAAAGTCCCAACCTGTAAGTGTCGTACTGCGATCAGCTTGAATCAATGACACAGTAAAAAATAATATACACATTAAAAGAGCGCATACCCCCACAAATAATTTTAAGCCATTTGATTTAGATCCTTCCATAATCATCCCTTTTTCGTTCAAAGTCCGTTTGACTATAGTTTTTTATACCACAAGGTATACTATTTAATTTAATAGAAAAAACAGTTAATTTGTCTACTATTATTTCCAAAATATTAAAAAATAATTGAACTTAACATAGTTTATCTTATTTTCATTTACCAAAAAAATATCCCTACCTTACTGCCTATGCCATCCATCACAAACCACTCCTCTACCAAGCTGAATTTTGCTTAGATCCCACTGTTTAACCAGAAATGGACTGCAAACCCGATCTCCTTTGCATAATACAC
>Ga0082212_10002262_pt1 | contig 28279 bp, 26 predicted proteins | sample TergutNt197P3_FD_71548 | JGI IMG/M metagenome (GOLD analysis project Ga0082212, IMG submission 71548) | Neocapritermes taracua P3 segment gut microbial communities from Petit-Saut dam, French Guiana - Nt197 P3 | ecosystem: Host-associated > Arthropoda: Insects > Digestive system > Gut ...
AGAATCGAGCGCGTTAAATGTTCGCCTGCTCTGTGTGGCCGGCTCAAGAAGCATCATATGTTTTTGGAATATTATGCTACAATAATTAATTGGTGCGCCCTTTCAAAATGTGCCCATTTCAAGATTTCAAGACAAATACATACGCACAAGCTCAGGAGGCGTCATCCCAATATGGCGCTTAAAATCCCTAATAAAGTGGGGCTGGTCATAATAAGACGCAACCTTGAGAAGATCATTGGGCATCATCTCACCCCACGTCAGCGCCAACAAGCACTGTTGAAACCTGAGAATACTAAGCACCATTTGCGGCGTCAGGCCAAAATGCCTGGCAAAAAGACGCTGACACTGCCGCGGGCTGAAGTTCAGCCTTTGGTAGAGATCCATCACAGTCACAGGAATATGTGTTCCCTGGATGTCAAACAGATCATCAAACAGCGACGTAAACATGTCCGGGGATTTTCCCATCGATAATTTCGTAATAAAGTCCCTCAAATATCCTTTGGCTTCCGCGAAAGGCAGCGAAAAATAGTACTCCGAGTCAAAGCTGTCATCCACAGCCTCCAGCGGCAAAAATGTGTCCATTGCGGCCATAGCCGAGACCCCTGCCAGCTGGTAGAAGGCGCCAGGTTTCAAACGCGCTCCCATAGACCAAAAAGGCAGCACACTTTCAGAACAAAAATTCGTCCTGCTCACCCCCGCAAATCCAATCTTTCCGCCCTCAAAATCAGCCACAAGATCAATGCATCCGTCTGCGATCATGACATGTTCTACTTTTTTCCTCTCCTGAGTGCGTGGGGACATTTCCCAAAAGCATATGACGAAGGCAGAAAATAACGGGGAAATCGGCTCCTCTGTATAATAAAAAGCCTCGGATTGAGCTTGGTTCAACAGATATGGAATTTGTAGGGGATAGTACATATTCTAAAGTCCTCGAAGGTATCCTTCCCTTCCTGCACCCTCACAATTCAATTCCATGATCTTTCATTCTTTTTATCTCTCACAAAACTCTCGAATACTTTGAAAAAACGGCGGCTCCAGAACCCCTTTTTCCGTGATAATACCCCTAATAAATCCTGCCGGTGTCACATCAAAAGCTGGATTATAGACAGGGATCTCAGGAAGCGTCACAGCATGAGACCCAATCCTGCGGACTTCGTCCCCTTCCCTTTCTTCTATAATGATCCCTGAACCGTCCGCAGTCTTGAGATCAATGGTAGACATCGGCGCGGCCACATAAAAGGGAATCCCGTGTTCCCGGGCGAGAACCGCCAGAGTATAGGTTCCGATTTTATTAGCCGTATCCCCATTGGCAGCGATGCGATCGGCCCCTACTAAAATCATATCAACTTTTTTCTGGTACATCAGGCATCCTGCCATACTGTCCGTGATCAGGGTCAGCGGAATCCCCTCCTGCCAAAGCTCCCAAGCTGTCAGCCGCGCCCCTTGAAGAAGAGGCCGGGTCTCATCCACATAAACGTGAAGCTTTTTGCCTTTTGTGTGTGCCGCCCGTATTACGCCGAGAGCTGTGCCAAATTGCGAAGCAGCCAAAGCTCCGGTATTGCAATGTGTCAGGATAGTGATCCTGTCGCGGCCATGCCGGGGCTGCGGAATCAGGTTTGCACCATGCTGCCCCATGGAACGGTTGATTTGAGCATCTTCGCGCATCATAGCCTGGGCCTCTTTCTCAAGCGCTTGCACGAGTGTATCCAGAGACTCTTCTGCAAGCGCTTCAGCCTTCAGTCTCGCCTCCATGCGCTCTAAAGCCCAACAAAGATTGACGGCTGTGGGCCGCGCCGCGGCCAACGTCCGGTACACCTTGTCCGCGTGTGCTGCAAACTCCCCTTGTGTTTCCTGACACACCTGGTCGGTCCGATTGGCCTGGTCAGTCCGATTGGCCTGGTCGGTCCGATTGACCTGGTCGGTCCGATTGACTGAGGACCTATATTCTGAGCTATACTCTCTGATCCCAAGCACATATCCAAAAGCCGCGGCAATCCCAATCGCCGGAGCCCCACGCACTTCAAGACGGCGGATAGCCTCCACCACATCATCCATACAAGATGCATGGCGAAAGACAACTCGAAATGGAAGTTCAACCTGATTCAGAATAATAAGGGCCTGACCGTCCCATTCCAATGTATGTACCACAATGATACCCTCCTACACTCCTTTTCTCATCGTTCAAAAATCGCCTGAGCAAATTCCTGTGGGTCAAAAGGCCGCAAATCCTCCAGCGTTTCCCCCACCCCCATGAGTTTAACAGCCACATTGGCTTCATGCCTTAAGCCCACCACAACACCGCCTTTGGCTGTCCCGTCCATTTTGGTCAGGATAACCCCGGTCACATCCGAGGCTTCACGGAATATCTTGACCTGCTGGATCGCGTTTTGGCCGGTGGTGGCGTCAAGGATAAGCAGGACTTCATGGGGGGCCTCGGGGATTTCCCGAGCGATGACGCGCTTGATTTTATTGAGCTCATTCATGAGATTAACTTTGTTGTGCAGCCGACCGGCTGTATCGACGATAAGAACGTCGGCTTTGCGGGCGCGGGCGGCTTGGAGGGCGTCAAAAACCACAGCTGCCGGATCGGCGCCCTCTCCGTGTTTGATAATATCAGCGCCGGCGCGGCCTGCCCAAATCTCCAGCTGTTCACTGGCGGCGGCCCGGAAGGTATCGGCGGCGGCCAAGATGACTTTCTTTTTCTGTTGGGTAAAGAGATGGGCCATCTTGCCGATGGTAGTGGTTTTTCCCACACCGTTGACCCCTACCACCAGGAAGACAGTGAGCTCATCATTCATGATCAAGTCCTGCCGTTCGCCCAGATATTCCCGAATGATCTCCTGGAGCTTAACGGGCAAAGCGGCGGGATCTGTAATCCTCTGCTCTTTAACGATCTGCCGCAGATCTTCGACGAGTTCGAAGGATGTTTGAGCTCCGATATCAGATTGGATGAGGATTTCTTCGAGTTCTTCCAGAAGGTTTTCATCCACCTTAGTGAACCGGGCAAAGAAAGAATCGATTTTTTCAGTGAATCCTTGGCGCGTTTTGGTTAGTTTTTCTTTCAGGGATGCTATGAATCCAGCCATGAGGTTTCTCCTTCCAATACATATACTCACAGAGTCAATTGTACCATAACTATTTCTCAGAGAGAAAGGGATCGCTGATGTCCCACTCCCTAAGAGTCCAACCACGACAGCTCCCGCCTCTCCGCGGGCTGTGTGCCAAACTGATCTAATTCAATTGTCAGCAGCTTGGAGACGCCTGATTCTTCCATGCTGACGCCATAGAGCCGGTCGGCGGCTTCCATAGTGCCGCGCCGGTGGGAAATGAGGATGAATTGAGTATTGGAGGACAACCTCCGTACATACTGAATAAACCGTCTGACATTGGTTTCATCCAAGGCTGATTCAATTTCGTCCATGATGCAGAAGGGGCTGGGTTTGACCTTGAGCATGGCAAACAGCAGGGCAATGGCTGTGAAGGCCCGTTCCCCGCCCGAGAGCAGGGATAGGAGCTGTGGTTTTTTACCTGGTGGCTGGGCGATGATATTGATGCCTGTTTCCAGCAGGTTGTCAGGCTGATCCAAGCTTAAATGAGCATGCCCTCCTTCAAAGAGCTGGCAAAAGACTTCGGAAAAGGCTTTATTGACCTCTTCAAAGCCCTGGGCGAATTTTTCCTGCATGACTTGATCGAGTTCCCCGATGAAATCTGTGAGCTTGGTGCTGGCAGCAATAAGATCGTCATATTGCGTTTTCAGGAAATTGTAGCGTTCGACCATGGCGGGGTGTTCTTCCAAGGCTGTATGATTAACGGCTCCAAGCTGGGCCAGGGCTTTGCGGATCTCCTGAACGCGTTTTTGCAGGCGGCGGGTCTCCTTGGCCAGTGCCTTCGTTTTCGGAGTGGGGATCTCTGTGTCTACCGCAGACCCTTCCGGTTCTTCTTCATCCTTCACCTGTGCATGAGTGCATCGGCCTGCCTCTTCCACTGCCTCTTCCCACGTCAGATTCCATTCCGATTCCAATCTGTCCAGCCCTGCTTCCCAGTCGGACAGGCTGCGGGCGCATTTGAGTTCGATGTGATGGGTTTGGTTGTTGGTGGCGGCCAGGTTCTCGCGGATTTGCTTGATCTCTTCTTCAAGGGTATTCAGATCCCGGGCCAGATGTTCTTTCTGAATACGGTCTTCAGCCAGCAGATCTTTCTGCACGGTAAGGGCTTGTTGATCTTGCTTCACCTGTTCTTCCATTTGAACCCTGGTGTCGGCGGAACGGGCGCTGGCTTGCAGCAGCTGTTCTTTTTCTTGGAGACGCTGTTGTATTCTGTCCTGTTCTTGGGTATACTCTTTTTTTTCATCGGCAATTCTTTGAGTCATCTGGTCGTGTTCTTCACGGAGACGGGCCAATTCTACTTTAAGGACTGTGATTCTCTCGGCTGTGGTGTCGGCTTGTTCCGCGTAACTGCGGGCCTCTTCGTCTAAGGCGGCTTGGTCTTCTTTCAACCTGTGTACCTGTTTCTGAGCTGTGTCTCGTTTGTCTGCGGCTTCTTCGTGGTTCGCCAGGGCTGTGACAATTTGTTCGGCGAGTTCTTGTTTTTGGGTTGTGATCATGGTTACCATTTCGGCTTCACGGGCTATTTTTTCTTGGATATGTTGATGGGAAGCGCTGCGCAGGCTAATCTTTTCCAAAGATTTTTGCAGGTCTGTCTGAGCGGTTTTGAGGGTGTCCTTAAGGCTGTCGCATTCATGGGCGTTCTGTTTCAAAACAAGGTTCTGTTGGGCGTGTTCGGTCTCAAGGACAGCGATGGTCTCCGCCAAAGTCTCGAGTTCCCGGGTACTGCCGAGAAGGTGGGATTTGCTCTGGAAACTGCCGCCGGTTAGGGCGCCGCCGATGTTGATTTGATCCTGGGTCAGGGTCACTATACGATATCTCTGGCCGCAGGCCCGGGAGATGGCCACGCCGGCGTCCAGGTCTGTGACAATGATAATGCGCCCCAACAGATATTCCATCGTCCGGGTAAATTTTTTATCAAAGCGAATCAGCTCAACGGCTAAACCAAGATACCCGGGGTTTTTCTTGATGGAAGAGGGCAGGGACAACAGAGTTCCCCGAATGTCGTCCAAGGGCAGGAAGGTTGCGCGGCCGCTTTTATGGGCTTTGAGATAGGCAATGCATTTTTTGGCGCTGTCGGAGGTGTCGATGATCAGATTCTGCATGGCGGATCCCAGGGCCACTTCGATGGCGGGTTCATATTTTTTGTCGACACTTATATTTTCGGCCACTGCGCCATAAAGGGCGCCGCAGGAGACTTTGCCTTGGGCGTAGGCGTCCAGGATCTCTTTGACGCCTTTGAAGTACCCTTCGCGGCTCTCCTGGATGCTTTTGAGGGTCTGCCAGCGGGCCTGGTTTTGATCAAGGCGGCGGATCAGGCGGGCGAGCTTGTCCGACACTTCCTGCCACTGAGCAGCTTTCTCATTCAAGGAGTGCTCTAAGGCGGAAACTGTTGTTTCCAGGCCGGCTTTGACGGTATGTGCGTCGGCCAGAGAGTTCTCCAGGTCTGCCAGATCTGACTCCAGAGCCTTTTTCCCTTTGTCAACACGGGCAATCTCCGCGTCCAGCTGGGCTTGTCCGCGCCGATGCATGTCGATCTGACGATCCAGCTCCCGCATCTGGTTGCCCCAGTTTGTTTCGGCTGTCAGCGCATCGAAGATTTCGTCTTTAATAGCTTCTAAACGTTCGGCGCCGCTTAAGCGGCGCAGGCGCTGAAGGTCGTCTTCATGGCATTTCAAGGTGTTCTCAATGTGAGACGCTTGGGTATGGATTTCTGTCTGCCTCTGGGTCCAGTGTTCCAGAGAGGTTTGGGCAGCTTGGTTTTTCTCTTGGCTGCTGCCCATGTCCTGGTCAAGACGGGAGGTTTGCTGAGCCATATGGGTCTCCCGTTCCTCCAACAGGGTGATCTCGTGTTGAAGGTCTTGGAGATCATTGGTACGTTTATGAAGGTCGTCTTGAACGGTTTGCATTTTCTGGTCAAGAGCATTCAAATGGGTTCTTTGGTCTGTGGCGGTTTTTTCTTGTTGGGCTAAGGAGGCGGCCTGGGTGTCGCGCCGGATGTTCAAACGGTCTATTTCCTGATGGGCTTGGTCATTTTGCTGTTTGAGCTCTTCCAGGCTTTGGACAATCATGCACACTTCTGTGGCCCGCAGCTCTTCATTGAGCTGCACGTATTTCCGCGCTTGCTCGGCCTGTTTTGCCAGAGGCCCTAAACGCTCTTCTACTTCGATAATGATATCCATCAAACGGTCTATATTCTGCTGGGTATCGGTGAGCTTGCGTACGGCTTCCTTTTTGCGGACGCGGTATTTGCTGATCCCGGCGACTTCTTCGATAAGATACCGCCGCTCGTCTGCCCGGGCGTTGAGGATTTCTTCGACTCGGCCTTGGCCGATGATGGAAAATCCTTCTTTGCCGGATCCTGTGTCCAGGAAAAGTTCTTGGATATCTTTCAGGCGGCAGGGTACGCGGTTGATGTGAAATTCGGCGTCTCCGTCCCGGTAAATACAGCGGCTGATGGTAACTTCTTCATAGTCCAGGGGAAACAGGCGCGTGGTATTGTCGAAGATCAGGGTGACTTCCGCGCGGCTGACTTGGCGCCGGGAGTGGCTCCCGACAAAAATGATGTCTTCCATCTTGCTGCCGCGCAGGCTCTTGATGCTTTGTTCCCCCAGCACCCAGCGTACGGCGTCGGCGATATTGCTTTTGCCGCTGCCATTGGGTCCGACAACTACGTTGACACCGGGTTGGAAGTCTAGGATGAGCTTATCGGCGAAGGATTTGAAGCCATGGATGTGCACGGATTTCAGATAGTGGATCACTCATTTGACCTCCCAGTTCTCTAGTGTCAACCGCGCCGCTATCTGCTCTGCTTCTTTCTTGGTTCTTCCGGTTCCTTTGCCCTTGAGAACGCCGCGGACAAACACGCCTGCTGTAAAGGATTTGTTATGGTCCGGGCCTAATTCATCCAAAATGCGGTAGCATATGGAACAGTCGTCCCGTTGGGCAACTTCTTGGAGCAGGGTTTTGAAGTCGCCGTAATGGTCTTGGTCGACTTCTTCTATGATGGGCACCAGCATATCCAAAACGAACTGGCGCACGGCGTCAAAGCCGTCCTGAAGATAGATGGCGCCAATGACGGCTTCCAGGGCGTCAGCCAGGATGGAGGGCCTTTGGCGGCCGCCTGAGACTTGTTCTCCGCGCCCCAGCAATAAGGCGTTGCCCAGCTGGATCTGTCGCGCCGCTTGGGCCAGTGTGCTTTCGTTGACAACGGCGGCCCGGATCTTCGTCAGCTCGCCTTCGGATTTATCGGGAAATTTCAGATACAGGTATTCCCCAACAATGAAATCGAGCACGGCATCGCCCAAAAATTCCAGGCGTTGATTGTTCTCTTTATTCATATTGGGATTCTCAAAGGTGTAGGAGGGATGGGTGATGGCCACCAGCAAAAGGGGGCTCTTGGGATTATCCAGGCTCATCCTGTTCAGGGTTTGAGCTAATCTTTGTTGGGAAGTCGTCTCCAAGGATTCGATTCGTTCCTGAGAGGGTGATTCTTTGAGACGGCGCATGGCTTGTTCCACCCGCAATTCTCTGGTTTGGCGCGTGGTCAGATGGCGGTTGGGATCAGCGGGCACAAGCTTTGTGTTGTGGCCTTTTGGCATGGATTTTCCCCATCTTTGCCGTCTTTGTGAGGGATTGGCGCGGTGCGGAGCCTGTTTGGAGGTGGCTTTCTTTGTGGGAAATCCTGCTTGGGCTTGATTCTTAGTGTCTGTGACAAGGGCCACGGATTTAGCGGAAGGATCTTTTTTGGCGCGGGCAGCTTTAGCGGCTTTTTTTAAAACTTGGGCGGTCTTGACATCATCTCCCGGCAGGGCGGCTTTTTTCCCGTTTTTGTTCTTGTCTTGAAGGGGGGTAACGTTCTTGGATCCTGTCTCAGAATCTTTGGCCCGGGGGGGGTGGCTTGTTTCGTTCTCGGCTCTCCGGCGCGCTTCGGCTTTTTTCGCAACTTCAATCATGCGGGCCATGCTCGGCTGGTGAGCTCTCTTGGAGGATCCTCGTTTGTCGGGGAAGGGCAGAGTGGGGGTTCCTGCTGTCTTCTTCGGCCCTTTGGACTTGGATGGGGCATTCGAAATCACGGATGACGAGGACATCATGGCTGATGTGGATGTCATGGGTGATTTAGGCAAGTCCTGCCTTCGGCCGGCGCTGGATGAAGTGTCACGAAAATGCCGGGATTTTGGGGGCTGTTTAGAATGTTTTTTGTTGGGTTTTTTTCTTACTGAGTTATGGTTTTCTGATAAAGTTCGACTGGTAGGCAAAATCTGCAAGGTGTTGTCATCCGCTTTATTTTCACCGTCACCCCTGTGGTTCGGATTTTTCACTGTATCTACTCCTTTGCTGATCAGATTTAGGATTAAGGACCCCGCAGCATCCGGCTACAGGGTCCTAGCGCCCTAGGTATAACAGTCTGGATCAGCGATTTTCTTTAAGATACTCTACCATATCTCCCACAGTGGCCATTTTCTTCATGTCTTCATCTGGGATTTCGATCTCAAATTCCTCCTCAATTTCCATGATAAGTTCAACGATATCTAAGGAATCTGCACCTACGGACTCAAATGTGGTCTCCAGGCTGATATCATCTTCTTCAAGGCTGAAACGCGCGAGAACGAGTTCTTTTACTTTCGCAAATACATCCATTGTTTCACCCCCCTCCCTCAGGTATTCAAATTATACCTATTGGGTTCATTTGTCAATCTAATTTTAACTTCTTTTTATTGCAAAATGCGATAAACAGCGCTCAATGTCGTCAATAACACCGTCTTCGACACATTCTCCGGCCACACGGATCGCGTTCATAATGGCTTTGGCGTTTGAACTGCCGTGGCAGATAATGCTGGTTCCTGCCACCCCTAAGAGGGGCGCGCCGCCATAATCTGTGTAGTCGAAGGAGGCTTTCATGTGCTTCAAGGCCGGCATCACCATGGCTGCCCCAATCTTGCGCGTGAATGTGGCTGACAGGGTCTCTTTCAGCAGACCGAAAAGATAGGCGGAGAATCCTTCTAAGGTTTTCAGAACAATGTTGCCCACAAAGGCATCGCAAACAATAACGTCCGCTTGATCATACATCAGGTCACGTCCCTCGATGTTGCCTGTGAAGTTGATGGGAACGCTTTTCATCAAATCGTAGGCCTGCTGGGTCAATTGATTGCCTTTCCCCTCTTCGCTGCCGATGTTCAGCAGGGCGACTCGGGGCTGTTCTATCTTGAGAATCATCTGGGCGTAAATGCTGCCCATGAGCGCGAATTGACAGAGATTTTCTGGTTTCGCGTCAAGATTGGCGCCGACGTCCAGAAGGACTTTGGCGCCGCTGGGAGCGGGCAATACACTGCAAATCGCGGGGCGGTCGATGCCGGAAATTCTTCCGAGGCCTAAAAGGGCAGCTGCCATTTGGGCCCCTGTGCTTCCGGCGCTGACGAGGGCATCAGCCCGTCCGTCTTTGACCATGCGGGTGGCAACAACGATAGAGGCATTCTTTTTTTTGCGGACGGCGTTGGCCGGGTGCTCATCCATAGTGATGAGTTCCGAGGCTTCTTCTATCGTTATTTTTTGGGAAAGGTCACTGCCGCTGACAGTGGCGCTGTTACCGCTGTTACCGCCTGGGATCTTCTCCAGACATCCCTGAATTTTTTTCGGATCCCCCACCAAAATGATCTCCAGATCCGGCCATCTCTGAACAGCTTGAAGGCTCCCTGAGACAATCGCCTCAGGCGCGTTGTCGCCGCCCATGGCATCGACGGCAATTTTCATGTGCAAGCGCCTCCCCCTCTTGAGACAGTTGGAATTTACAGGTATTGGTCATGAGTCAAACTGCAAAACCAATACTGACCACTAACCACTGACCCCTGACCACTTGCGGGCAAAGCCCGCGTTAGTCTGAGTCTACGGAAATAACTGTTCTGCCTTTGTATGTGCCACAGGCGAGGCAGGCATGATGCTGCTGCTTGAGTTCATGGCACTGCGGGCATTCTACAAGGTTGGGCGCCTCAAGCTTTTGCGTAGCCCGGCGCCGGCGAACCCGGGATCGGGACTGTCGTGTCTGATGTACTCCCACTTAGCTTACACTCCTTATTATTTTTTGCTGTTCCATTGGGATTGGGCTAATGCGGCCAGACGGGAATCTACGGCCTGGTCTTGGCATGTACAGGGATCTGTGTTCATATTACGGCCACACTGAGGGCACAGCCCCCGGCACTCACCGGAACAGATAAACCGCATGGGTAAACTGAGAATGAGGTGTTCCATAATGCGCTCGGTAACGTCGACTTCCTCTTCGGTAAAGCAGAAGAGATCGTCCTGGCGCTGTTGATACATGCCGCTGTTCCTTAGGTCGACACGGTCACTTGGGGTGACGCAGCCACCCAGGTCGCACTCCCCTATGAGATCTTCTGCCAATGCCCACTCATCTTCAAAAGCCGCCTCCAAAGGAAAGATGAACTCTTCCAGGCACCGGGCACACACCACCCTGATACGGGCGTGCACAGAACCCGAGACAATGAAGGAATTTCCCGCCCGCATAACTTTCAGATCCACACCCAGCATGTCTTCTAGGGCAAGAATGTCGGCTCCCATGGAGAAGAATGGGCAGGGTTTATGAAATTGAAAGGTATGTGTTGCCTCTGGGGCGTGCTTAAGTTGAGATAGATTTATCCGCATTAAAGACTCCTCTGAAATAGAGTTGGCATTGTCATTATAAGTTTCCCTGTTTTTTTTGTCAAATCGGAGAGGGACCTGTTTCACAAAGTTCGAGTAATATGCCTTTTTGGGCTTGTGGATAGACGAAGACTATCTTTTTGCCGCCCGCACCATATCTGGGCTCTTCGTCAATGAGGGGGTTTTCATCGTGAGCGAATGGGCTGCTCATGTCTGCATACCTCTATTCGTACCATATCGTGTCAGATCTTGATCTCTTTCCTTCTGAAAACGGCGGCGGATGCCGCCACACAGCCAGCACAGGCTATAACCGGAACCCATAAATTATGCATCTCAATTTTACCGCTGACCAGTAAGCTGTCTGACTGCATATAAGAGAACGGGGAAATATATTTGACAAAGGGCTCCGGATCCGCGTTCATGGCCTGGATGGCTATTGTCAGGACATACAATGCTAAAACAACCGCTATCCCGATCATCAGGAGTCTGTTATAGTTGGTCATAAAGACACTGATGAGGAGAATAATCCCTCCGATCATGAGGTTTGTCACAAAGAAATTGGCATAGAGCAGGAAATGAACTGTTATATCCATATCATAGCCATAATAAATATATGTGCCCCACTCAGACACAAACGCTGTCAGCATAATAACCAGCGTTGAGAGAGCAAACACCAGAAAACGGATTAAGATCAGCGTGGCGCGGCTGATGGGCTGCGACAGCGTATACTCAATCGTTCTGGTATCAATCTCGCGGGTCACAATCGTACATACCGTCAGTATTGTGTAAAAGGCCATGATGAGACCAAGCATGGAATAGAAGTTCATCTGCATCCATCCATCGACCGTCCCGGAGAAAATGGCTTGGCCCAACATCGCATTAAAAGCTTCCGGCAGCACCTCCAACAGGGAAACCACCTCACTCATGTTGCTGTTGTTGTTCGGAAAGATATAGATAACGGAAAAGGCGTAACTGGCAAGAACAACTGCCCAAACAATCACACTCAGATAGTGTTTGCGAATATCCTGCTTCAAAACCGCGCTCATTTTCAGGCCTCCTTATGATAATACTTCATGAATAAATCTTCCATAGTCATTGTGTTGATATCAATATTATTGATCCTCATGGGACTCAGCATTTGTAATATGACATTGAAATCACCCTGATAATAAAATGAGGTCACACCATTCTCCGTCACCAGATTGGAGATTCCGGCGACATGGGCCAGCGCGGCGGTATCCTCATGAGTTGACAGAGAAATTTTCTTGAACCGTCTCTTATTCACCTCGTCCATGGTTTCTGTCAGGATAATTTCACCCTTGCGTATCATGGTAATCTTGTCACAGAGCAGTTCAACATCTGAAAGAATATGCGATGACACCAGTATTGTTTTCCCTTGCCTGTGCTCTTCAAAGAGGATGTCATGAAAAACCTGCTGCATCAAAGGGTCCAATCCTGTTGTCGGTTCATCAAGGATAAGTAATTCCGGATCATGAGCCAGCGCCTGGATGATGCCGATTTTCTGTTTCATACCTTTGGAACATCTTTTCACTTTAGTACGCAGGTCAATGTCTAAGGCTTTGACGAGTTTATCCTTCTTCTCTGATTTCGCTCCCCGCGTTTGCAAAGCAAAGTCAATGACTTCATTCCCCGTCATATTGGGCGGGAATGCGATGTCGCTGGGCAGATAGCCAATCCTCCTACGCTGGGCGACATTGTTCATTGATACCGGCTCGTTCCAGATTGCCGCAGAACCGCCGTTTGATAACAGAAAACCAAGCAATACCCGTATTGTCGTTGTTTTTCCCGCGCCGTTAGGGCCGAGAAAGCCGTGGATCTCACCCTTTTTGACAGAAAAACTGATGTTATCCAGCACCCGCTTTCTGCCATAGTCCTTGGACAGTCCTTCAATTTGAATCACCATAGTTACACCCTTTCTGAAATAGTAGTGTCATAATAAAAGAAGACGTCTTCATTGATTCTCTTGTTTCATGGAGTGCATGAGATCTCTGACAATGATTTCTCTTTGTATCTGAGATGTTCCGTCATAGATTTGACATATCTTAATGTCTCTGTACAGTTTTTCAACATGATACGCGGACATAATGCCATAACCTCCGAGGATCTGCACCGCTTTTCCGCAAATATCATTAGCCGCTTCGGATGCAAACAATTTAGCGTATGAGGACATTATGCCTGTGTCACACCCCTTGTCCACAGTGTATGCCGCTTCATACGTCAACAGCTTAGCGGCTTCAAGGGCAACGGCCATATCTGCAATGACATGGCCCACTGCTTGATTTTTCCAAATTGGTACGCCGAAGGCTGTTCTCTCTCCTGCGTAAGCGGATGAGATCTCCAAGGCTCTGCGCGCAACTCCGATGGATAGGGCCGCAACCCAGGTACGGGTAATTGAGAAGATCCTTCTTACAGAATCTATGCCATGATGATGCGCTCCTAAACGCATTGACTCTTTTACACCAACGCCATCAAGCTCCAAGCGGCCAATAGCGCACGCCTTTTGACCCAACTTGGCTTCGGGTTCCGACACGGTTAAGTTGTTGGCCTGTCTGGAAACAACAAAGGGATAGAGATCCCGATCGTTTTCTCCTTCTATTTTAGCATAGACAAGGAAATAATCAGAAACATCTATGTTGGAAACAAGGGATTTGCACCCAGAGAGATAATACTCCCCATCGCGGTATGACGCCAATGTTTTAATCGCTGTAATATCTGAACCACAATGCGGTTCGGTGAATGCCATCGTGAACAGTTTCCCTTCTGCCATTTTGGCAAAGATTTCTCTCTGCTGTTCAGGACTCCCGGACAACCTTATCGGTATGGCTGCTGCTTCATGTACGGTCAGCGCGGCAGTTATTCCGGCACATACCCACGCAAACTCTTCCACTATAATTGCCTGATCACCTGTTGAATACCCAGACTCTCCATACTCTCTTGAAACAATTCCGAAACCCTCCCGGACAGCTTTCAGAATGAGTGACATGGGATATACAGGATTTCTATCCAATTCTTCGGCCATCGGCAAAATGTTTTCCCTGGCAAATTGCCGTGCCCTGCTTCTCAATTCTAGGTTATCCCTGCCAGAAAAATGCTCAGTATCTTCTTTCATAGTTTCACACTCCTAAAGTATTCCTCAATGCCTGTTGGAGCTTATGCCCCAGATCAGTTCTTATCAAAGAATGAGTCAATTCTTTTTTTTGTTTCCGGTCGTTCAATTAAAACTGCCTGACACATTCTTTCAACTATCATTCCCGTACTATCCGCTGAGGCCATCCCCGCATTTATGGCCTGCTTGGCAGCATCCGCTTGCAGAGGCAAAGCAATGTCCATAGAATAACTGCCAAGCGCCGAGGAATTGACGACCGGGCGCACAGTGGAGCTCGTACATATAAGGATATCTATTTCTTCTTTCCTCATATCCGCTTTAGCCAATGCCATAGCAACAGCCTGTTGGGCTATTTCCACAAATCTCTCTTTCCGGCTGTCTGCCCAATGTCTGCTCCCGACACCCGTATGCTTCAGAACCCATTCACTGTCAAAGCCGTACTGTTCTTCAATCTGCTGGTTCGTCACAGGTTCTCCGGGAAAATAATGTCCTATTCCCGCTATTTTCACAGGCATGTCTATATTCTGTTGTGTTAATCTGTTCATAATGGCTCCGTTCGTCTTATTGGACTGTGCTAATCCTGATCTCAGTTAAGAACATGGTCATATTTGCGAGGATATTTTTCGTCTGTCAAGGCTAGACGAGGAAGGCGGGCTGGATGCCCGGTGACGAGGATAACGCCGACAGACGGGAAATAGACCGTAAAGATGACTATGTTCTTAACTGAGATTAGGATAAACAGCAGCTCAAACCAAAGGACCCGTTATACATATCTATGCACCGATCCCCTGTGGTTCTTTTTAATAATGAAGAGAAGGGTTCTCCTTTTAACGGTATGGCGAACTTACAGGTTGCCCGAAGCCATCCCTGCTAACTCCGCGCCCTCAGCGTTTCTTTGTCGCCGTGCGCTTTTTGAACATACGCAGGCTTTTTCTGTTGCCATGGAATAAGTGATATCAAGCAACTCTGACAAAATCGCTTTCTGTACATGTTATACAAAGTTTCAAGTCATAGTCTTTGTAGTTGCTTACAACATTATAAAAAGCTATGGTTGTTCTTAACATTAACAAGATACAAATTCCCGAACTAATTTTATCGCAAAAAAACGCTGACTCTGCTTCTTTTTTATAGATACCGGAAAAGCCTCGCGCTTTCCCAATTTCAACCCAACTTCTTGAAGCTCCAATCCACCCACTATCCAACTTCTTGAAGCTCCAATCCACCCACTATTTTCCTTAGTATACCCTTTGCAGATATACATTGTGCTATCCCATCCATTATCTAAGCTATAATACAGACATAATGCTTCTGCATTTTCCTCTTTTGCCCGTTGTATACATTGCGGCATATATTCATCAATTTTTTTCTCATAGCTTTTCAGGTTAACTGAAAATATCTTATCTATAAGGTCTTTAGGCACGTCTAGTTGTATAGCTGTTTCAAGGGCAAAAGTTGTTGCCCCTTCAATATCACCACTTTCAATTTTCGTCATACAACTTTCCCAAAAATTATAGTGTTTCACGTTATATTATGCCCCCTCGTCTTCTCTATCAACTTATCGCCACGGTGGCATGTAGCAAATCCGCCTGCCTTGAACCTTCCCCCGCGCCCTGAATACCAGCTGCTACTATAATTATTTGTCAGTTTGCAGTTGATTCGGCAGATCCATAGCGCCATGTATAACTCGGTACAGTATAAAAGTATTGTTCTGTTCGTCTATCCCTTAGTCACTGCTTTCAGAAGAAACATCACCTTTTTTGATTATTCGGCAAATACATCCGCCAAATTAATACTGCACCCCTCAAGTACATGCACCGGAGCTATATCTGCATCAGTATAAGCTTTTACAATATACTCACCATCTCTGAGAATACACACTTGCACAGCTTTGTCCTCAACATCCACAATCCAATATTCACGAACACCCGCTTTCTGATAGAGATTCAATTTCACCACTTTATCCTGCCGTGAACTGGAGGGGGATAAAATCTCAATAGCCATATCGGGAGCGCCAACACATGCCTTTCCGTCAAGTTTGGGCATATCGCAGACAACCAGCAAATCAGGCTGCACAACAGTATCATCCTTGTCATTGGCAGTTAAACGAACATCAAAAGGAGCATAAAAGACTTTACATTGCTTGCCTTTCAAGAAGCCGGCAAGTTGAAAATACAGCTCCCCACTGATTGTCTGGTGTGTCTGGGACGGTGCGGCCAACATATAAGGAACACCATCAATGAGTTCATAACGAATTTCATCATCCCACTTCTCATAGTCTGCATAGGTGTAACGTTCATCTTCTTTCGGAAATGACATACTTATCCCTCCTGTTCACAAAGCGTGTTCGATCAGAAAAATCATAACACAAATGTTGATGAGTTGTCACGAGTTCCTCATATTTCTCCTAGACTCTCACCACTGTATGCCCAGACCGTCCATCAAATACTGAAAATAAGTGATCTTGCTGTACTTAATTCGGATCTCAGCCGTCATTCCCAGACTCAAATCGGCTACGTCCCCTTTCCGATTGGTAAGCTGGGCTTGCAAGGGTGTCACCTTCGCTTTAAAGAGGACTGTCCCTCTCTCCGGGTTAAGTGTGGCGTCTGTGTCCAATTCTGCCAGTTCACCTTTTAAAATTCCGTACTCCGATTGCAGCAACCCCTGAATGACAACATCCACCTCATCATTAAGAGACACCCTGGGGCGGTCCGCAGCTGAAATATAGGTCTCCAGATACAACTCATCCTCCGGGTCGGAGATACTGCCGATCACAATGCCAGCCTGCAGCATCATGCCTTTATACACCTGAACCGTAAGGTGAACCACACCATTTCCGGCAGCATAAAGCTTATATTCTTCCTGTGCGTCCATCCGGTTTTTCTCTTCTATAAGCTGAGATTTTTCTTTGCTGATTTCCGACAAAACATTATACTGTATCTGTCGCTTTTGGATCTCGATAGTGGCTTTGATCTCCTCAATTTTTTCCCGGCTGTATCCTTCACGTTCCAAGCTTTCATTGCTGCGATCCAACGACGCCTTCTGAGCCATTACAGCTTGATACCGGTTATAGAATTCCAATTCTGCGGAAATCTGTGTACTAAAGCTATTTCTCCCCTGAATCAGATCCTCTTCCAACCGCTCTAACAACGTTATACGGTTAGATGTCGCTTCAATTTGTTCAGTCAGCTGCTTTAAATCGCTTCCCCGTATGACAGCCAACAAGTCGCCTTCCCTGACCGTTTGCCCTTCCTCCATATAAGATTGCATGAGTTCGCCCGAAAATCGGCTTGTGATATTTTGCTTATTGACAGCTTGCACCAAGCCTTCGCATGTAACAACATACGTTTTCTCTGTAATGATCAGAAGATATGTGACCAAAGCCAAAAGCCCCACCACCATCAAAACGATATACAAAAGAAGCTTGGGAGGGTTTCGGTCGTACAGAAGGGCGCTGTCGGTTAATTCTTGTAGTTTATACTCTTTCATAGCTGTACCTCACCTCCCCAACCATTACATGCGGTGCAGGGGCATGAAAATATCCACAACAGCTCTGTGTTCTGATACATTGACAAAAACCGAATAGGTCTGGCCACTTAGTTTCATATCTCTTTCAAAAGCGTGAACCATGAGTTTATGGTAGGCATACTGAAGATTCTCCATCTTTTCTGTGAACCGGGCAAATAAGCAGTTCTCAGCGCGGATCGTCTCCTGAAACTTATAAGGGGATTCAACAGTGATTGTATGCTTGAGCTGGAACATCAGCTTCGTTATCGTTTGCTTCTGCCCTTTGGCGCCCACAGCCATACCCGAAAATGTGATAGATGGCCCGCTGACTGCAGTCCCTTTGCTGATAATATAATTGCGAATCATGACTTGTATTTTTTCTTCATTGATAAGCTCGTTTCTTGGAATATCCCTGATCAGAACTTTGCTGAGCCTGAGAATCTTATTTTCACGGATTTGAATTTTTTCTTCTGCTTGCACGGCTATCTCCCTCCTCTTCAAGGTTAGTAATTTAGGAATTCGTAACGTCAATAAAAAAACACGAAAATCCAATACTGACCACTAACCACTGATCACTGACCACTTGCGGGCGCAGCCCGCGTTAGGTTAATACGTGAACTCGTCATCTCGATCCAGATCCAACCGCTGCCAGCCTTGGCTCCTGCCGCCTCCTCCCTGCTCTTTTGTCGCGAAGCCCCATCCATATTGCCGGCCTGGACCTCTGCTTCTTTCTCCCTCAGACTCTCCCCACTCACCGACCTGGCTGATCCACATACGGTAGTAGAGGCCCTGCCTGTGCAGCAGGGTTTCATGAGTCCCCCCTTCGGCCACCTTTCCTTTATCCAAGACATAAATATAGTCACAGCCGCGGATTGTGCTGAGCCTGTGGGCAATGATCAGCATGGTGGTTTTTTTAAGTTTATGAAAAATAGTATTGTAGATCTTACTTTCACTGATAAAGTCCAAATTGCTCGTGGCTTCATCGAGAATGAGAAAGCGGGATTTCTTGACAAGGGCCCTGGCCATAGCCAGGCGCTGCCTCTCCCCTCCGGAAAGCCCGCCGCCGGCTTCTTCCAAAAAGGTATGGTGTTTGGCCGGCAGCCGCGCGATAAATTCCTCGCAGCCGGCGAGTTCACAGGCCTCAATAATCTCCTGCATGGTGGCGTCCGGCTTGGCCATCCGCAGGTTGTCCACAATACTGCCGGAGAAGAGCTCGACATTTTGCGGGACATAGGCGATGCTTTCCCGTAACGCGGACACATCAAAAGTGTCGATGGTGGATCCGTTGATCGTAACCTGCCCGGATTCCGCGGGGAAGAAATTGAGCAGCAGCTTGGAGATTGTTGTCTTGCCGCATCCGGATTCCCCAACCAGAGCCACTTTATACCCTCCCGGAACATGGAGCGTCAGATTCTGCAGCACGGGCGGGCGGTAACCATAGCGGAATGTGACATCCTCCAGGCAAATGTCGCCGTAGATGCCGCTTTCTAAAGACGCATGCCTTCCTAAAGTCTTCTTGCCCGCTTCTTGTTCTTGCTCTTCTTCCTCATCCAGGATTTCCGACATTCTCTTCATGGCGATGTTGGCCTCCTGAATCTGAAGCTGCAGACCGACGAGCCGGCCGATGGGGCTCATGAAGAATCCCGACAATGTGACGAAAGCCAGCAACGTTCCCAGAGTCATAGCATTATCGATGACTTGCAAGGCCCCGATGTACATCAGAACCAAATTACCTCCTTGGGATATGATGCCTGAGAAACTGCCCTGCACATTCGACAGAAACCCCTCGCGGAAACTGATACGCATACTCCGGATGAAATCCCTCTCTATGTTTTCCATCATTCTTTGTTCACTGGCATTGCCCTTAACGGTTTCAATGCCTTTCAGACTCTCAATAATTCCCGAATTCAACTTGGCCGCCTGCTCCATGCGTTCCAGATTAATCTTTTTGTACGGTTTCTTAAACGCATACACCAGGGCGGCGCTGGCGAGGGTAATGAAAATAATAATGGTAAAAAGGGCCCCGCTCATGAAAAACAGAATGGTGCCCGACACAATAGCTAAGATAACATCCATGATGACGGTTAAACAAATACTGGACAGAACATTCTTAATGGTAAAAGAATCAGAGAACCTGGTAAGAACGTCTCCAACCTTGCGTGTGGCGAAGAATTTCATGGGCAGCCGGAAGATATGGTTGAAATAATCCAGCACAAGTCTGATATCAATCTTCTGCGAAAGATAGAGAATGGTATGCTGGCGGATAAAGCTGACACCCAGCTGGGTGAGCCCCACCAGCATGAACGCAATGACATAGACCAGCAGTTCATCTTTCAGCCCGTAGGGCAGGATTTCGTCCATGAGGAATTTATTAAATAGGGAAGAGATGATGCCCAGAGCCGTCAGGATAGCGGACGCAATAATGGCATAGATAAAGAGTCTTTTCTGACTGAGAATAAGCTTCATAAACCTGTCAAACATACCCGTGCCGCGCTGCTTTGAAGGATCAAAATCGCTTGAGGGAGCAAGCAGCAGCAGCACGCCGTCAAAACTCTGGAAGAACTTATCAATGTCTATGGTCTCGGCCCGCCTTGCCGGATCGAGCACTTTGACCGTGTTCCTGGATATCTTCTCCACCACGACAAAGTGGGTTAATCCCTCCTCTGTGATGAGATGGGCAATGGCTGGCAGCGTGTAGCGGCTCCTGAACCCCTCTTTATCAACGCGCAGAGCTTTGACGACGAACCCCAGTTCTTTGCCCCCTGCTTCCAGCCCGGCTAATGTCGTACCTTGCATGTTGGTTCCCAGTATATCCCGCAGCTTTGAAATGCTTATTTCCTTCTTGTAGTGGAGACAGACCATGGCCAGACACGCAGCGGCGCAGTCGGTAGCATCATGCTGTTTGACAAGATACGTGCGTTTGAACAGCGCCATATAACATGATCTCCTTTCATCGCCGAAACATCAGGATTCATCAATGGTACCTCATAGAAAGGGGCTGCACTAAGAAAGTACAGCCCCTCGAAATGGGTGGAACCCTTATTTCCTCGAAGGCATACTGGTGTTAGTTGTTGGAACCGGCGCCACATAGGGATTAACAGACATTGTTTCCCTTGAGATCTTAGTACTTGGTGAGTCAGCCGGATAGTTAGGGACCCCCGCCATTTCTCTTACGATATCAGTATAGGGGCCGTCAATACCCAATTGCATTTCCAATGTGCTTCCAACAGTAAATGGCGCTATGAGCGGCACTGTCACTACCTTAATAAGATCATTAAAGAATCCGCCCCCATCGATATATTGCATTTCTTCCGTGTCAATTGAGTGGTGGCTGCTGGGTAATGTCAATTTTTCCATGATGATAACACTCCTTTGATTTTTTTTGCATCGGAACGATTCCCAGGTAGAGTTTATTGCGGTAGATCGATCTATTGCAATAAGTCTAATTCTTTAGACCCTTGTTGTCAAGTGGTAATTTTTATATTTTTTTTAGGAAAAGGCGCCCTCGAAATGGTCGAAACCTTTATTTCCTTGAAGGTATATTCATTGGAACTGTTTCGGTTCCTCCTATAGATTCCGCATAGGAAGCCTTAGGCACTGTTTCCCTTGAGAGGGGATAGGGGATGCCAGAATCGTTATTTTTTTCTGAGTTCTCTATGGGCGATGGTGATGTCCTGCCATTTTCTTTGTTGTTATCTGTGTCTTGTGTTTCGGCATGGGTATCATCTCCTGTGTCGTCGGTGTTGGATTCCGAGCCGAGTTCCGATCCGGATCCCGAGCCGGGCTCCGGGGTGGATGCCAGGTTAGATTCCGGGTCGGATTCCGATCCGGATCCCGGGCCGAATTTCATGTTGAATATTGAATTGGCTTCCAATACAGGATCATGTGGAGACTCCTCATTTTCAATAACAGGAACTTCTGCATAAAATGCCAGGGTTGATTGAATCTCCGTTTTAATTGGATTCAGCACACAGCCTACAGTTATGCCCAGGATTCCTATAGTGGCGGCAATACTAATCCAGGCTCCAGGTCTCCTGTATTTGAGCACGTTTTTAATTCTTGTTTTGGTGGTGTTGTCCCCAAAGGCCGGGGCTGAGGGGGTTAACAAACCGCTTTGCCGGATGGACAGCGCCAGGAGCGACCCCGAATAATCCTTGCGGATATCTTTTGCCGATCCCTTGAGAACTCTTTCGTCACAGGACATTTCCATATCTTTGCACATCAGAAAATACCCCAGCCATATCACAGGGTTGAACCAGTGTAAGCACAACGCCAGATACGCGACAGGCTTAATCAGATAATCCCGCCGCCTGATATGGGTCTGTTCGTGTTCCAAAATGTAGTCTTTATCCTGTATCCCCAGGGGGATATAGACTTTTGGGCGGAAAAACCCCAGCACGAATGGTGTGATAATGCGATCTGTCTCATAGATGTTGTCCCGAACCCATGTGGCGGTTTGCAAGCGCCGTTTTATCCGCAGATACCCATGCGACGCGTGCAGCAGCAGCGCCGTGATTCCCGCCAGCCAGACATAGATGGCGGCTGTGAAGCCTGCTCTCTTAGCGGCAACGCTCTCCGGATCGACACCTGAAAGCGCCGGATCCGCTATGGCTTGATCGGCACTGCTGAGGGGTAACATATCGGAAAATATCTCGGGAAACACCGGCATGAAACTGATCGCGCTTTCAATGGAAAAGGGACACAAGAGCCGGAACAGAACGACTGCCCACAAGACGTATGAGTAAATTTTAGGGAATCTTTTCAGGGGCAGCCTTACCAGCATCACCACAAGAACGACATACCCTGCCATGATACTCATGCCAAGTATCTCCAGAAATACCCCTCTCATACCTGCGCCTCCTCCGTTATCCGACGATATCGGTTTTTTATCTAACGCGGGCTGCGCCCGCAAGTGGTCAGTGATCAGTGGTTAGTGGTCAGTATTGGATTTTCTTGTTTTTTATTGACGCTTCGCGTCTGTAAGGTACTAACGATGTTACTCTTTATTCAGCATCAAATAATTTATACTTGTCCATAAATAAAGACCCTCCTGCTAAAACGACAATGATAGACTCTATCACGAGTCTATCATTGTAGTCTCTTCTTGTCAACAAAATCTTTCAGGCCTTCAGGGCTTCAGGCCTTCAGGGAGTTCGTTATCAGCAGGAACACGGCATGCTCACGCCTCACCTGAATGGCATCATCACCGCACTGCGGGCCCTGGCCGAACCCTGCGTACCCTGGGATCCTCCTGAATTGCGGACCTCTCCCCCACTGCGGCCTTCCCCGGCGCCGCGGCCTTCCATAATTTCCATGGTATCCATGGCAATCATCAGTTCTTCATCTGTAGGGATGACAAGGGTACGGCACTTGGCGCCCCACCGGGAAATATCTGTTTCGCCGCTTCCCGGATACATGTTCTTTTCCGGATCCACAGCGATACCGAGATAGCCGAGGGTGTCGCAGACATGCCAGCGTGTACTGGGCGAGTTTTCCCCTAGTCCTGCTGAAAACACAATGGCATCCACCCCATCCATCAAGGCGGCATAGGCGCCGATGTATTTTTTGACATCATGGGCAAAAACATCGAGGGCCAGTTGGGCGCGGAAATTGCCTTTTTCCGCGGCTTCCTGAACATCCCGAAAATCGCTGGACACTCCGGACAACCCTAGAACACCGCATTTTTTATTGAGAAAGTCGTTGACTTCCTGGCTGGTCCAATTCTCTTTTTCCATGATGTAGGAAACAATAGCCGGGTCAATATCGCCGCTGCGAGTGCCCATCATGAGTCCTTCCAGCGGGGTGAAACCCATGGAGGTTTCAATGGATTTGCCAAATTTGACGGCGGCGATGGAGGATCCGTTGCCCAGATGGCAGGTAATGATTTTGAGGTTTTTTATGTTTTTCCCCAGCATTTGGGCTGCCCGCCTGCTGATATAGCGGTGGGAGGTGCCATGAAAACCGTAACGGCGGACTTTGTACTGCTCATAATACTCATAGGGAAGACCATAAAGATAAGCTTCCCGCGGCATGCTTTGGTGGAAGGATGTGTCAAAAACCGCGACTTGGGGTTTGCCTGGCATGTTCTCTTCGCAGGCTTCAATGCCGGCCAGATTGGGCGGGTTATGCAGGGGGCCCAGTTCGATACAGTCGCGGATAATGTCTTTGATGGAATTATCGATAAGTACGGAGGTGGTGATCTTTTCTCCGCCATGAACCACACGGTGACCAATAGCGTCAATTTCGTCCAGGGATGTGACAGCGCCGCGTGCGGGGTCACACAGACTCTCTATGATAAGTTTGACGGCGGTAATGTGATCAGGCATGTCAGGGGTCAGGGTGTGTTTGACCGGCTGCCCTTGGTTCGGCGAATTGGCGGCGCCCGGTTGGCTGGGGGTCTGGTAGGTCAAGACCGAACCGGACATGCCGATGCGCTCTGCCAGTCCTTTGGCTAGAACCTGGGATTCTTCCATGTTGAAAAGTTTGAATTTGAGGGAAGAACTTCCGCAGTTGATAATTAGGATTTTCAATGGTCTACTCCTTTTCTAACGCGGGCTACGCCCGCAAGTGGTCAGTGATCAGTGGTTAGTGATCAGTATTGGATTTTCTTGTTTTTTGTCGACGCTTCGCGTCTGTAAGGTACTAATCAGTGACGTCTGGTGAATTCGTGACCCTTGATGAGTCCGCCTGGATGTGATCTTTCATAATCATAAAAGGCTCGTTATATAAATATGTTTATTCAGGAACTATGTGATACGGGGCAAAATAATCCGCAAGTTACTATAGTATTCACACAATCCGGAGGTGATATCCCTGCGCCTTCAGACCGGTCCCGGCAAGCCGCCCCCTCGTCAGCGTCCCCGCACACACCGCACACGCCAGTATCTAATCCTTGTTTTCCTTTTACTTTTTGCCGGCGCCATGTTTGTAGCGCCCCAAGAGGTTGTTGCCGGGGCCACGGCGGGAATCACTCTGTGGGCTGTGTGTCTCCTCCCTGCCTTGCTGCCTTTTTTTATAATATCCGATCTTCTTGTGGAATATGGGGCTTCAGATTTTCTGGGAGCGCTGTGTGAACCTTTGATGCGGCCTGTGTTCAGGCTGCCGGGCTGCGCGGCCTTTGTGCTGGCTATTGTCCATACGGCCGGAATGCCCATTGGAGCTGTGCTGACAAGCCAATTGCGGCACTCGGGCCAGCTCAGCCGGATTCAGGGGGAGAGGCTTCTGGCTTTCTCCTGCAACCCTTCCCCGGGTTTTATGTTTGGAGCTGTAGCCGGAGGTATGTTGGGGATCCCGGCCCTCGGGATTGTCTTTGCGGGGTCTGTTTACGCGGCCAACCTTATTGTTGGATTCCTGTTCCGTTTTTACGGCGGAAAGGACAGCGGCAGCTTAGGCGGCTCCGGCGAAAATGTCTCCTCGGTTCTGAAAGGAAATCCTGTGTCCCAAGGGATCCAAAAGCTGCATGCCCTCCAGAATCGCGGGCGCCCTTTGGGCCTGGCCTTGGGTGAATCGGCCAAAAAAAATATGGCTACCCTGTTACAAATCGGCGGATATATCATGATCTTTTCCGTCTTCATCAGACTGCTGAAACACTGGCCTATCCTAACCTTTCTCAGCAAGATCCCATCTCTCATTCTTGGCCAAACGCATGTTCAGGAAATTGAAGCTGTCCTCACCGGCATCATCGAGCAAACTTTGGGGTGCCGCGGCGCCGTAGACGCTATGCCTACGCTGGCGTTACAGGTTGGCGCTATTGCCTTTTTCATGGGCTTTGGCGGCCTGTGTGTCTTTGCTCAAGTCGCCGGTGTCACCGCGAAAACGGACTTGCGCCTCAGCCCTTTTCTGATTGCGCGGATCATGCAAGGGGTTTTGGCCTTGGCGTTGAGTCAATTAGGCCTGCGTTATCTGAATCTATCTTCTCTGACTCCTGTGTGGAACACCTCCCAGCTGCCTTTGCTGCATAATCCAAGCTTTCTTGGTGATCAGAACTTACCGGTCTTGGCGGCTCAATCCTGGAATATGCTTCAATGGAATATCGTATTCTTCGGCGCTCTCATACTGCTTATCCTCATTCTTGCTTTCAGAAACCGGCAAGCCGCCAAGCAAGCTGGAAATCGCTATTAATTGTCACATAACCCCATAATTCTACTGTCCATAGTCAATTTGCAACGTCATCAACCGTTTGATGTCTCCCCTATCTCAGGCCGATTTCTCCGCGTCTTCATCGTCAGGATCCTCCTGACCCAGCAGGGCCAATTCCTCACGGCTGGTGCGCAAGGCTTTAAAGGTGGACTCCAGCTTGATTTCCAGGTTGCGCATCAGCTCATCCGAGTATTTGAGCGCACTCATTTTGACATCCCGGGAATAGGTTTGCGCCTTTTTTATCAGATCATCCGCATATTCTTGCGCCCGAACCAAAACAGTATTTTCGTTCACCATCTGATCAGCTTGTTTTTTCGCGTTATTGACTAAGCGCAGGCTTTCCTCGCGTGCGTCTTCAATGAGGCGATCCCGCTCAGTCAGAACCATCGTGGCTTGCTGAATCTCGTGCGGAATTACACTTTTGATACTTTCAAGAATCTCCAGAAGTTGGTCTTCGTCAACCATCACTTTTGCCGTAAAAGGCATCTTTTTTCCCTGTTCAATTGTATCCTCCAGCTGCTCAATCAAGTTATACAATTGATTTTCCAAAACGATCCCTCCTTCCTCCGGCCATAAATTCATTGTTGGCCCGAAGAACATGCTTCAGGGATTCTGCAGGAACCAAACCTTTGAATCCCCATACTCTTTCACAATCCGAATTACAAAAGGCTCTGCCGAAAACATCTCATCCTTTCCTGTCTCCGCCACAATCACTCCATTCTGGTTCACTTTTCCCTGAAGGTCAGGCAAAAGGGTCTCCACCAAATTCTGGTGGTAGGGTGGGTCCATGAACACCAGATCGAACTTTGCTCCGGTATAACGTCGGATAAAGCGGCACGCGTCTTCGTGAATAACATGGGCCTGAACCGGATTTCCTAAAAGTTTGATATTTTCCTGTATGAGCTGCACTGCCTGGCGGCTCATATCGACTAAGACAGCCGAGCCGGCCCCCCGGGAAAGGGCTTCCAGGGCCAGGCCCCCCGTCCCGGCAAACAAATCGAGCACCCGCGCGGACTGGACTTTTGTGTTCAGCACATTGAAGATGGCTCCTTTAACCTTGTCCGAGGTCGGCCTGATGGTCTGCCCTTGGAAACTCTTCAGGCGTCTTCCTTTTAGCTCTCCAGAGATAATGCGCATGGCTTGTGCTGATGTCTTTCAACAGAGTTTTACTTTCAACCAGTATAGCATAATATCCTTCTGAGAACCAAATTGAAAGGCAGAGCTGATGTGAGTGGATGTGAGTGGAGTAAACTATAAAAAGCCCTTCGGGATGAGTATGCCCGTAACAAGCATGCCTATGGCAAAGGCAAGGCCGAAGGAATAGCCGAAGGCACAGCAAGGGTAGCCAAAAATATGTTAATGTTAAAACGCAACAAGTCCATTATGAGCTGCACTGCCTGGCGGCTCATATCGACTAAGACAGCGGGAAAACTTATGAGTTATTTATTAGATACAAATATGTGTGTTTATTCGTTCTGTCATAAACTGTCTGTACATCAATGCCATATATCTGAATCAAAAACTGATTGACGTTAATATACTTATAAAAATTGCCTCCTGTAGCTCCATCATAAAGCGGAACGACCTCATTTACAGTTTGAAATAATGGATCCTTGCTTTTAACAGGATCTGTATACTCATAAGACCAGACGATCTCTCCATTATGATCGTAATAGATATCTTTCTGATAAGATGAGTTGGCTGAGTTATAAATGGTATTGGAAGAATAATACGAACTTTTATTCACTTTGATTTTCCCTACAAAATAGGGATTATCCACATCAGACACCACCCATGAATCAAGATATAACCCCACAAAAGAAGCCAATTCACTGGCATTATATCGAAGCAAAAACTCACCTTTCCTATTGATTGCACCCTTTCCTCGTAAGTCAGTTTCATAAACATCTCCATTTTCCGATTCAACAACGATCTTGTAAGATCCGGATTGCGGAAAAAAAGTATCCGTCATAGTACAACTTATGGGCAGGGCTGCAATAAAGATGACAGCGATGGCAAGAAGCCCCCATCCCAAGACTTTTCCCGGTATCGGTGATGGCTTGCCTCTCATAACTACTGATTGTATACCACCGATAAGCATTAGCACAGCTCCAAGAACACCAAGCCAGATCATAAGAGTCGCCGGAAAGATATTCCCGAAGAAAAAAGATATAGGGATAAAGCCAACCACCATGAGCAACCCAATAAAGAAACATGACCTTGCTAATCCTTGCATAAGCAACCTCCCTTCATGATTTCTTATCTTTCATTGATTGATCCAGTTCATCAAAGTCGATTCTGGCAACGGTGTGTTCAGCACTTCTTGGGTGGCCTGGGTGAATAATCATTACTTTAGTTGGATCAGACCTTTCATACCATACTTGATGTTTTTTTCCTGGTTGATATAGTGGTAAATGACAGGCCGGAATGTGCACTTGCAGAGTTTTTTCATAGCTTGTTCCATTTTCCTTTTGTATAGAAAGTATTAGTGTTGCATCCACATCTGCATATATATGATCAGAATCACTGTTTAGCTGGATCGAAACGATTGTCGCTTCGGCCTCAATCGGTCCACCCGTTCCAATTGGTTCGCCGATCTTTAGTAACTTACGGACAAACTTGACCCATAAAAAACAAGAAAATCAGCTCGCCATATCCAGTTTGACCAGATCCTCCACGCTAGCATCCAAGAATTGATGAAGAGCCATAGTCAGGGCACGACCTTTCTGAGTCAACTGATACTTGTGTTGCT
>Ga0082212_10002263_pt1 | contig 28279 bp, 25 predicted proteins | sample TergutNt197P3_FD_71548 | JGI IMG/M metagenome (GOLD analysis project Ga0082212, IMG submission 71548) | Neocapritermes taracua P3 segment gut microbial communities from Petit-Saut dam, French Guiana - Nt197 P3 | ecosystem: Host-associated > Arthropoda: Insects > Digestive system > Gut ...
CCGACAAGGTCATTGTCCAATCGGAAGAAGTCAGGCAAATGTACATCTGTGAATTTAAAAACGCCGAGGAAGCCTTTGACTGCGCCGGACAATTCGGAAACGCCGAGGAAAAATTTGTCGCCCTTGGTTCGCCAAAGCTCGACAAGGTGTTCAGCACAAAACCTGAGGATTGTAAAATACCGGACGAGTGGCGCAAGCTGATCGGCCTGACGGACGGCGCGCGAAAAAAAGTTATTCTTTATAACACGACATTGATGTCGATTTTAGCGGAGGATGAGAAATATCTCAAAAAAATCCGCAGCGTACTGGAGTATTTTCGCGGCGACGACAAAGTCGTGCTGCTTTGGCGCCCGCATCCGCTGAGCGAATCGACATATCAGTCGATGCGTCCGCAGTTTTTGGAAGAGTATGAAAGCATTGTATCGGAATACAGGCGGCAGGGGTTCGGGATTTATGACGACACGCCGGATGTACACAGGGCAATCGCCGTATCGGACGCTTATTACGGAGACGGCAGTTCATTGGTTGCGCTGTTTGAACTGACGGGAAAACCGGTAATGATACAAAATATAGAAATGATAAGTAATAAAACGTTTCCTTAAATCGCGAAATGAACCGAGGGAATACGGATATGGAACGTTCTTTTAATAACGCGGGGCCTATCAAAACTGAACTTCATTATTACATTGACCCGCTCACACGCCTGGACTGGGAGGAAGTACGCAACCTGATAGACGGGCAGCGCTACTTTGTCCTTCACGCGCCGCGCCAGACAGGCAAGACCAGTACGCTTTTGGCAATGATGCACGTCCTGAACGAAGAAGGCCGCTACGCCTGCGCCTACTCCAATATTGAAGCGGCACAGGCGGCGCGTGGCGATGCAACGCAGGGCATACCCACCGTGTGCAGTGCAATTTCAAGCGCGACGATGCGGCATCTGCGCCGCCCGGAATTGCAACAGTGGTACTTGAAAGAAGGAGTACTGTTTCAACCGCAGGATCAGCTTTTTCAACTGCTTAATTACTGGACGGTAACATCTGATAAACCCACTGTGCTTTTCCTTGACGAAGTCGACGCCCTTGTCGGCGATACATTGATCTCGCTTCTGCGCCAGATACGCGCCGGCTACGCCGATCGCCCTAAAGAGTTTCCTCAAAGCATCGTATTGTGCGGCGTGCGCGATGTGCGCGATTACCGTATTCATCAAGGCGACGGCGAAATCATCACCGGCGGCAGCGCCTTTAATATCAAAACGGAATCATTGCGCATGGGAAATTTCTCGCCGGAAGAAACCAAAGCGTTATGGCTTCAGCATACGGAAGAAACCGGTCAGGCGTTTGACGAAGCCATTTTTCCCGAACTTTGGGAGGACACTTTCGGTCAGCCGTGGCTCGTCAACGCTTTGGGCTATGAATTAACGTGGAAACTCCGCGTCAACCGCGACCGCAGCCGGAAGATCGGTCTTTCGGACTACAAGGAAGCGCGGGAGCAATTGATCCAGTCGCGCGCCACACACCTCGATCAACTGATCGACAAACTGCGGGAACCGCGCGTCCATAGCGTCATTGAGGCGATACTTTCCGGTGAATCCGACAACATTGAGAGCATACGGCCTGACGACCAGCAATATGTTGAAGATCTTGGACTGATCCGAACCCGCCCGTCCGTCCGCATCAGCAACCGTATTTATCTGGAAGTTATTCCACGTGAACTTGTCTGGGTAGCGCAGACGCGTATCGCCAACCAGGAAACTGAATGGTATGTTACGCCGGAACACCGTCTTGACATGCCCAAACTGCTTTCCGCGTTTCAGCAGTTTTTCCGCGAACATGCCGACAGTTGGTGCGCGGGCTTTAGTTACAGAGAGGCTGCGCCACAACTGTTGATGCAGGCGTTTTTGCAGCGCATTATCAACGGCGGCGGCCGTATCAACCGTGAATATGGCCTTGGGCGCAAGCGGACTGATCTTTTCATCGAGTGGCCATTGGATGAAAAGCAGGGGCTACACGGCCCGATTCAGCGCGTTGTAATAGAAATCAAACTGCGGCGCGGCGCGCTTGAAACCGTTATCGAGCAGGGATTGGAACAGACAGCGGATTATGTCCGCCGTGTAGGCGCGGATGAAGCGCATTTGATGATCTTCGACCGGGATACGAACCAAACCTGGGACGAAAGGATCTGGCGTCGCGACGAACATTTCGGCGATCTTGCCGTCAGCGTCTGGGGCGCGTAACTCATATTTTTAGAAAGGACGACTATAACTTGAAAAAAAATGAAAAGGATCAGGGCGCGGTTTGTTTCTCTTTTGCGGCGGCGCCGTTTTTGTTGTTTTACACTCTTGCGTATGTAGACCCGTCAACTACCGCGATGATGGCCCAGATTGTCGCGGGGATATTCATCTCGCTCGGTCTTGCATTTGGGATATTCAGGCAAAAAATAGTGCTGTTTTTTAAAAACATTCATGTAAAAATGCTTCAGAAAAAAATCGAGAGGGGAAAAATTAAAAGTGACAGCAAATAAAATGCAACGCGCTGATGTAAGAAATGCCGTTATCCTTGCCGCCGGCGTCGGAGAGCGGGCCGTTCCGCTTACTTATGATACCCCGAAAGGGCTGCTTAATGTTTTTGGCGTGCCCATGATTGAACGACAGATTGAACAACTGCTTGAAAAAGGCGTAACGGAGATTATTGTTGTTGTCGGGTATCTCAAGGAAAAATTTGATTACCTGATAGATAAATACGGCGTCGAACTTGTTTACAATCCCGAATATTTCAAAAAGAACAATCTGGCGAGTTTGTGGATAGTCAAAGAAAGACTCGGCAATACGTATGTTTGCGTGTCGGATAACTATATGACGGAGAATATTTTCAGCGAAAACGAAACCGTAAGCTGGTTTTCATGCCCGTTTTACGACGGCAAAACCGTTGAATGGATTGTGTCGTCAAAAACCCCGGATGGGGCGATCCTGGATATACAAATCGGCGGTGAAAACGCGTTTGCCATACAGGGCCCCGCTTTTTTCACCGCGGAATTTTCTGAAAAATTCAAATACTATCTGGATGTTTATTACCACTCCCCTGCAAGTGAAAATTATTATTTCGAGCATATACTCAAAGATGAAATCGGAAATCTGCCGCCGATGCATATCAGGGACACCACCGATATTCTATATGAATTTGAAAACTTTGAGGAATTGAGGAAGTTCGATCCGTCATACAATGAGGCTTCAAACAATAAAATTATGGGTATGATTGCCGGGATTTTTGATGTTTCGCCGGAAAAAATTCATAATATTTATTCCATAAAAGATGGGTTGACAAATAAATCTTTCCACTTTGCCATAGAAAACGAAAGATACGTTTTCCGCGTCCCGGGAACAGGGACGGACAAGCTGATAAACAGGAAAAATGAAAAAATGGTTTATGACGCTATTGGAAAGCTCGGAATTTCCGATGAAGTAGTCAGCTTCGACGCGGAAACAGGCATAAAAATCTCGCGTTTTATTGAAGATGCCCGAGTTGCGGATCCTTTTGACGACGCAGAGCTTGAAATCTGCATGAAACAGGTTCGCAAAATACATGAATGCGGCGTTTTTACCCCGAATTCATACAATATTACCAAGATGATAGATTATTATGTATCACTGGCCGAGGAACTGAACGCGATAAATTTTTCGGATATAGCCGAAACCAAAGAAAAGGTGCTGCGCCTTTTTGACATTCGCCGCGAATTTGCCGTTCCGGATGTTTTGTGTCACGGCGATTATGCGCATGTAAACGTGCTTATGCTACCTGACGGTTCAAGCAGACTTATTGACTGGGAATTCAGCGGCATGTCGGATCCGATTATGGATATTGCGATGTATTGCATATTCGCGGAGTTTGACAAGGAAAGGATTGATAAATCAATCCGTATGTATTTTGGAAGAGAACCTGATAAAAGCGAATGGATAAGATTATATCTGTATGTAGCTTTAGGCGGATATTTGTGGTGTATGTGGAGTCAGTACAAGCAGGCGCTAGGTCAGGAATTCGGAGAATATCCACTGAAGATGTATCGCTATATGAAGAATTATTATCGTTTGACAGTCGAAATAATAAACCAGCATGATTGAACTTTTCTTTGGTACAATTTTCGGATATGTATTCAGGTTATGCTGGATAATTACCGATAATTTCTTCTGGACGATATTTATATTCACACTGATTTCAAAAATCGTTCTGCTTCCAGTGTCGTTTGTTTCGCAAAAAAATTCAATAATCATGATAAAAATTCAACCGCTTATGTATGATATGCAGGCGCGGTACGAGGGAGAACTTGAAACTCTTCTAAAAGAGAAGAAAGCGTTATACAAAAAGGAAAAATACAGCACGCTCAAAGCGATTTTACCGCTGTTGATACAGATACCGATAATAGTCGGCGTTATCAGTGTAATCAATCATCCGGAAAGATATATAGGCAGCATGGACAAGGCTGAATTTTACGGGCTTGATTTGCTGTCAACGCCGATAAACCTTGTTATTCCGTCAGCGGCGATAGTATCAACTCTTTTATTGTGCGCCGCCCAGAACAAATATAACGTTCTGGCTCGCGAACAGGGCTTCTTCGGAAAACATGGAGTTACTCTTTTCCTTGTTGTGTTTACGGGTTTTTTTTCTTTTGTTTGTCCGCAGGGTGTAGGCATTTACTGGATATTGTCAAATATAATGGCGATAGGCGTTCTCGCCTTGTGCAATATTGTTTATGATCCGAAAAAATTTATAGATTATGAAAACCGTTCCGTAAAACCAAAATTAACCAAAAAGGAAAAAAATGCCGTCCGCGAACGCGGGCGTATTGAAAAAGCGCGTGAAAAAAATGACATGAAACGATTTTTTTCATGCCAAAAGGAATTGGTGTTTTATTCCGAGGCAAGCGGTTTTTATAAATATTTTCAGCATTTCATAGATTATATTCTGGCGAACTCGGATATTACGGTTCACTACCTGACCAGTGATATTAACGACCAGGTTTTTAATGTGGAACACCCGCGTCTTGAAACATATTTTTGCAAAGGCTACGGATTGATAACGACATTTATGAAAATGGACGCAAACATTGTCGTTATGACAATGCCGGATTTGAACGTCTACCATTACAAACGCTCGCTTGTTAAAAAAGACATTGAATATATCTACACCGACCATGGAATCGGCAGTTTTCATTTGATGCTCAGAAAAGGCGCGCTTGACCATTACGACACGATATTTTGTTACGGCAAAAACCATAACGAAGAAATATGCGCTATGGAAAAGACATACGGCTTGCCGGAAAAAAAACTCGTGAACGTCGGCTTTGGTCTGCTTGACATGCTTATTGGCGGCTATGAAAGCAGCGAACGCGCGAAAAAATCGAAGCCGCAAATTTTAATCGCGCCGTCGTGGCAAAAAGACAATATATTGGAATATTGCCTTGATGGGCTTTTAAGTGAGTTGTTGTCGGATAAATACAAGGTTGTAATTCGCCCGCATCCCGAATTTATCAAGCGTTTTCCGGGAAAAATGAAGTCGATATTTAACAAATACGGCGGAAAAATCGGCGAGGATTTTGAAATACAAACAGATTTTTCGTCAAACTCCACGGTATATTTATCCGACCTGGTGATAACCGATTGGTCGTCAATCGCGCAGGAGTTTTCATTTACGACTAAAAAACCGTCGCTTTTTATAAACACGCCCATGAAAATAATGAATCCCGAATGGGAAAAAATCGGCATCGTCCCCATGGAAATATGGATGCGTGACAAAATTGGAATGTCGGTGGATACGGATAAACTGGAAACCGTTGGTGAAACGGCAGGTGAACTGCTTGATAAAAGCGACGAATATAAAGAAATAATTACGAACCTTATGAATGAGTATCTTTATAATATCGGACGTTCCGCTGAGTTCGGCGGCGAGTATATCATTAATCAATTAAGGAATAACGGAATAACGGATAAAAAATAATGAACATTGATACAACTCCCGCTCACCCGAAAAACGGAATCGCGACTTATATTCTTCCATTGTTCACAACTTCCCCCCAAAGGCGGCTCGCGTATATTGCGTCATGTTTCGCGTTTGCCTTTACGCTGTTTTTCCTTGCGCCGCTTGATTTGTATTTGAATAATACCGTAGACTTTAACATCGGTTTTTCAGACGCGGCTTTGCCGCTTTTTGCAACGTGTCTGGCGGCACTCGCGGCGGGATTGCTGGTGTTTCCCTTGATTTTCAGAGGGCAGGCTCTTGATTTTTTATCGGTTACGCTATGTTTATTGACAGCCGCTTCCTATTTCCAGGCTCTTTTTTTGAATGACAGCCTGATTAATATAATGGGGGACGACGAAACTGATATTAAAGCGGAAATAACCATGAATCTGATTAATGGATTTATCTGGGCGATTATGATTATCCCGCCGCTTTTAATCTGGAAAAAATTTTACAACAACCCGAAATACAAAAGCGTAAAATGGGAAACGGTAATAATCTGCGTTTCGGTTATTATTACGGGAATGCGGCTGACGGGGTGTTTTGCCGCTATTTCAAAATACGATGTGGATGTCGAAATGCCGTACTATCTTTCGTACGACAAGGCGTTTGAATTGTCGTCGAATGAAAATATCTGTGTATTTATTCTCGATACGCTTTCAGTCCAGTATATGGACGATGCTTTGGAACAGTTTCCGGATTTAAATGCAAAACTGGACGGTTTTACATTTTATCAGAACAATGTCTCTTACTATCCCGCCACCTTTCCGTCTTTAGCGCTGATGCTGACAGGAGAATATTACGGCCAGGCGGAGTATATATTACAGAAATTTTATTTTGAAAAAGCATGGGGGAAACGCGTTTTTATAGATATTTTACGCGAAAATGGTTATAACAGCAACCTGCTTCTGGAAAAACTCTCAACTTTCGGAAATTACGGTTTTTTAAAAAACCGGGCGGATAATATTGTAGCTTTATCGGAAAATCAAATAAAAATAAACCATTATCAAATAATTATAAAAACGCTGAAATTTTCATTTGAAAAGATATCGCCATATGGCTGGAAATATTTTTTTAGAATTAACAACGCGGATTTCAGTAATGATTTTTATGAATGGGGCGTCGATGATATCCTGCCTCCGGCTCTGGGCGATGAAACCGATATTAGTTTTTATGAACGGCTTAAATCAGTCGGTTTAAGCGCGCGGCATGACGGAAACACATTTGCCGTATCACATCTTAATTGTTCGCACGACGGTGGTTATCGTTATAATGCTGAAACTGATAAACTTGAAAGAGGCGGAACGGCCCTAACATCCACGTATGGCAGTTTCATGATTTTGAATGAATACTTTACGCAAATGAAAGAACTGGGAATTTATGATAACGCGACAATCATTATTCTTGCCGATCACGGTTCTAATGAAGGAGCCGCTCGTACGCTGACATCCGCGCTGTTAATTAAACCGAAAAATTCACACGGAAGCCTGCGTACGGATAAAACGTCTGAACTTTCACATATTAATTTCGGCGCCAGTATTCTTGAGACGGCGGGATTACCGCGTGAAGGTTTCGGACTGTCATATTTTGATATTATTAACGGCAAGCTGCCGCAGACGAGAGAGTATGCTCCTTTTATGCTGCTGGTAAAAGGAAGATATCAAATAATCGGCGACGCGAATAATCCCGACGACTGGACTTATGTGGAAACCGCTGATTAATTCTACCGAGGTTCTTGCAAAACCTTCAGTTTTACTGGGAGCGCGGACATCTTGTCAGCAAATCCCTTAAAAAATGCGGACAAGATGTCCGCGCTCCCATGTGTTTTGCGCCTCTACCGAGAAGTATTTATCGTGACGCCATTTCTTTTTCAAACAATTCAATAATTTCTCTCGGAGCAAATGTAAACATGCCTGTTTCCGCATCGGATATTCCTTTGCAGGTATCTGAATGATAAAATTTTTCAAGCGTTTCATCATATGTCCAATGCTTTTTTTCAGCGAGGTCTTCAATGACCATTCTCATAAGGGCGGTATCGTCAAACATAGGCTTCCGCCACTACATAGCTTTTAATGAACTGCAATGCCTCAATGCCGTTTTGCGTTGCGACGCAATATTGATTGTTTGGTTCCGAATATTGCAGTTGTTCCAGGTAAAACGATTTGCCGTTTGAACTTATGCGCCCTCTGCGAATAAGCCTGATGTAATCATTCACGATTGTTGCGACATCATCATTCGCTATGTTTCCGTATATGGCATCATATGGATAAGAGGTTAAAATTCCAGCTCTGTTTTTAACAACGAAGTCAAGCCAGTCCTCCGTATATCCGTCAAACGAAAGAATATTTAATTTGTCAATGGTAAATTCATAAACGCTGACGACAGGTTTATTCCGCATGGTTTTAGCCCGTCGTCGCGCCCATTTTTCCGCTTGCGTACGCAATGTCGTTACATAAAACCCAATGCCGAAGTCCAGATTAACACGCCCGCGGCCAATATCCGGCGTTTGAATTTCAATTGTTGACCCATGATAGACTAACAAAAATTTTTTACCTCGTTTTTTACAAAATACTCCCGCATTTCACCCAAAAGATATTCGCTGCCAAGTGTGTGAGTGACATCGTAATGCTCTGTATATAAATCCCAAAGGTCGCTTTTTTTTAATGCGTCATAAGCAGCGGTTTTATCACCGTTAAAAAATTCGCGCGACGCAATTTCTATTACCCAGACTACATATTCCATTACCTCCAGTCTCATGTTTCCAATGCTATTCTAAACCCCCAAAAAAAACAAGCCCTGTCAGCTTCAGACTTCTGAAGTCTTGATCTCGTTTCGCTGTATTTTTGCGGATATAATTCTAATATTCGCTCATTTTTTTGTAATTTCGACAGGATATTCGCTCATTTTTTTGTCGACAAGATTGTATTCTGAAGAAATACAGCACATAATCCTTCCGAAAGCGAGGTGTTGCCATGCTGTATTTAAGCAGAAAAATAGACGCTTTTCTTGTGGACTGGAAAAGCAACCCCGACAGAAAGCCGCTTATTGTAAGCGGGCCTCGACAGGTTGGAAAAACTGAATCAATAAACAGATTCGGCGCCAATAACTATAAAAATGTAATCAGCGTCAACTTTGTTGAAGAACCAAATTACAAAACAATCACAGCCGACGGATATAAAACGGGCGATATCATCAAAAATATATCCCGCATTGATCCTTCAAAAACTTTCATTGCTGATAAGACGCTCATATTCTTTGATGAGTTGCAGGAATTTCCAGAGATTTCGACGGCATTGAAATTTTTTAACATCGACGGCCGGTTTGACGTGATATGCAGCGGTTCTATGCTGGGAATCAGTTATCGGAAAATCGAGAGCAACAGCGTGGGCTATAAAACCGATTATAATATGCGGTCGCTTGACTTCGAGGAGTTTTTGCAGGCAAAGGGTTATAATGACGCGTTCGTCGCCGATATGCTTGGCCATATGATAGATATGACGCCGTTTAACGACGCCATGCTGGCAGCCTGCAGAAAGCTGTTCCTGGACTTTTGCATACTCGGCGGCATGCCGGCGGTTGTGAGGGAATACATAACGAAAGGCTCTTTTGAAGGCTCGCTTGACATCCAAAGGCAGTTGATCAAAGACTACAAGGAGGATATCCGGAAATACGCCGAAGGCATGGATCAAGCGAGGATACTCAATGTCTTCAACCAGATACCGCCTCAACTGGCGAAAGACAATAAAAAATTTCAGATTTCGAAAGTCGCGCCGGGCGCCCGCTTCAAGGATTATCGCGGCTGCCTGGAATGGCTGAACGACGCCGGAATGACAAATATATGTTATTGTCTGAATTTCCCGGAACTCCCGCTCAAAGGAAACTACGATGAGTCAAAGTACAAAATCTACTTTTCTGACAACGGGTTGCTCGTCGCGATGCTCGACGAAGAAGCGCAGGACGACTTGAGAGCAAACAGGAATCTCGGCGTATACAAGGGCGCTTTGTACGAAAACATCGTTGGGGAAGCTCTGGCAAAGAGCGGATACGGATTGTATTACTATAAACGCGATGATTCGACCCTGGAGGGGGACTTTTTTGTAAGAACCGCCTCTGAGTTGATCCCTGTGGAAGTAAAGGCAAAGAGCGGAAAGGCAAAATCACTCAGAACGCTGATCGGCAGCGATAAGTACGCAGACATACGCTATGGAATAAAACTCGCGGGAGGCAACATCGGGTACGGCGACAATATCTATACATTCCCGTATTTTTGCGCATTTTTGCTGAAACGGTATCTCTCAAGTCCAACGCACAAAAACAACTCCTGAAGAGGTTCGAGCAAAACCCACGGGAGCGCGGACATTCTGTCCGTAAATCATTGAAAAATGCAGGCAGAATGCCTGCGTTCCCGGCAAAACCGGAGGTTTTGCAAGAACCTCAAAAACCATCCAAAAATCTCGGATTCCGGGCGAAACGGCGGAAACACGGCATGTTGCCGTTGCCATTGTCGGCGCATCCGTAGTGAACGATTTTGAAAATAGTCAAATTTTACAGGCGTTTACGGGGATTTCCGGCGGCGAAATAAAAAATAAAACTATAAAAACCCCCTCCGAAATTTTCGGATTTTCTGGTGAACCGGCGGTAATACAGCAAACCGGCATTGCCGGTGTTTTTGGAGCAGGCAGGCTTTAAAACAGCCATATTTTACAGGTGTCTACGTGAGTTTCGGGCAGAAATGAGAAAACCGCAACTATCAAAAGGTATACTTTTTTATAAAGGTCTCCTCGTGTTGATTACGATTGATTTTTGGCGAAATTTCCCGGATTTTTCCGGGTTTTGAAGAAAATATTCAACAGAATTGGGGTGTTTGTCGATAAGTTATTGCGGTTTTCGTACTATAAAAAAGTATACTTTTTTATAGTTATCGCGACCGCATCAATCGTTCTGACACTGACCAAGGGGAGCTATAAACAATGAATCAAGAGGAATTTACGATAACTACGGAAGGCGGCGGCGGCACAAGCGTTAATTTTGTATTGAAAGGCCCTGTTAGTACCATGACGGCAAAGGTGCTTCAAAAAAAACTGGATGACGCCCTGGAATACGGCAAGAATCAAATCGTTGTAAATATGGCCATGGTGAATTTTTTAAGCTCCACCGGTATCAGGGTACTGCTCAGTACATATAAAAACGCGATTAAAAACGGCGGCACGTTTCATATTGATAACCCTTCGGAAAATGTCATAAATGTTTTGGGAATGACCGCATTGGATGAAATGATGCTGAATCGTTAGGGAAATACATACCGGCGGCATGCCGGGGTGAGCATCATGAAAATCAAACGCAGTGTAAAAAACAGTGTGGCCGTCGTATTCACTATTATCGGGATACTGCTTGCTTTAGGCGTAGGCGCTGTGACGTACGTCCTTTCTCATAAGCGGATAACGGCTCAATATACCGACGTGGCGCTCAGTACCGCGAATATGGCGGCCGCGCTTGTGGACGGCGACGCCATAAACAGTTATCTGAAAAACGGCCCGGACGCCGCGTACCACAGTACGCGCAATTTGCTCAAAGAGTTAAAAACGACGTATGATTTGAATTATTTGTACATACTGCGGCCGGATAACAGGCATAACGACGGCGTTTACATATTTGACATACATACCGAAGGCGGCACCCCTTCGCTGCCTGGCGAATTAGGCAAGCCTACAGGGGAGATAGACAATTACGACATCGTACTTGAGATATATCTGTCCGGATACAGCCATAAAAACCCCCTGATAACAGAAACCTATTACGGCCGCCACGTAACAGCTTACGCGCCGGTATACACGCCGGAACGCCTGGTAGCGGCAGTGATTGGCGTGGACATATCCATGGACCGCGTCATCCGTGACGCGCTCGCGCAGACATTTGAAATTTCAATAGCGGCGCTATTAATCATCGCGTTATTCTTCGTCATTCTTTTGTTTATCATACAACACCGGATATTGAACCCAATTATACGGTTCTCGCGCCATATTGAGAGTATTGATTCGTATGACGATTGCTTGAGAAAATTCGAGCCAAGAAACACCGGCGACGAACTTTATGCCGTGGCCGAGGGTTTTAACCGCATGGTTGACGATGTCTATAGCCATGTGGAAAGATTGACGCACCTCGCCACCGACCACGAACGCATAGCCGCGGAACTCGGCATCGCCACGCAAATACAGAAGGGGATGCTGCCCTGCACATTTCCCGCGTTCCCCGACAGGGAGGATTTTGACATATACGCCACCATGCAGGCGGCCAAAGAAGTAGGCGGTGATTTTTATGACTTCTTCTTTATTGACAAACATACGCTTGCCGTGGTTATTGCCGACGTATCGGGCAAGGGAGTTCCCGCCGCCCTTTTTATGGTTATCGCGAAAACGCTGATAAATAACAACGCGCGTTCCGAAAACGGGCCGAAAGAGATTTTTGAAACGGTGAACAATCTCCTTTGCGAAAACAATGATTCCTGCATGTTCGTCACGGCATTCATGGGTTACTACGATTTAAGAACCGGCAGATTTGTTTACGTAAACGCGGGACACAATCCGCCGCTGCTCAAAAGGGCCGACGGCGATTTCAGGTTTCTGAAGGGAAAACCCAGCCTTTTTCTCGCCGGCATGGAAAACACGACCTACAGAGAGGATGAGATAGTTCTCGGCGCTGGAGATGTTCTTTATTTGTATACCGACGGTGTAACTGAAGCGATGAACAGTGAACATGAAATGTTCTCCGAGGAGCGTTTGTTTACGGTCGCGAACAGATATAAAGATCGCTCGATTCGCGATTTGCTGTCATCAATAAATCAAGAGGTAAAAAATTTCGAAGATGGAATGGAACAGTCGGACGACATTACGATGCTCGCGCTTAAAATCAATCAGGCACAAAGGCGAGGCGGTATTATGAAAGAAATAATTGTCAGGGCAATAAGCGAGAATCTCAATGAAGTTATGGACTTTATTGATGCCGAGCTGGAGGCTAATAATTGCGCGCCAAAGCTGCATAACCAGATCAATATCGCAGTGGAGGAAATCTTTATCAACATCGCGAATTACGCCTACGAGCCGGAAACCGGAGACGCTGTAATCAGCGTTTCCGTGGATGAAAATGTTACCGTGGTGTTTGAAGACAGGGGCAAACCGTATAACCCCATGGAACAGGCCGCCCCCGATCTCGATAAACCCGCTGTGGAACGTGAAATAGGCGGACTCGGTATCTTTATGGTGAAAAAGCTCATGGATTCGATGGAATACCTGCGCGATGGCGATAAAAATGTATTGACCATCAGAAAAAGATTGAATGAGAAATGAGAGATATATGAAATGGTTCAATGATATAAAAATACGAAGCAAGCTTTTTCTTATGTTTGGCATTCTCGTATGTGTTATGACTGGATTTGCCATATTTACCGCCACTCAGACATATGGAATAAACAATCAAACAATTGAATTGATTAATTCATTTCAGGCGAGGCAAATTTACATAACGGACGCAATCTCTTATTCTCACTGCGCGCGCGACGCGAACCTTTTTAAAGGACATTTGCCGCTTGACGGCTTTCAACTCCAGGGTGTTGTTTCCGGATTTTTGGAAACCTGCGAAAATGACGCCGGGGCGTTTGCGAAAAACATGGCCGGTTTTCGGGAAATAGTACAATCCGCGCCGGGTTTCACTGAAGCGGAAAGGCGGCAACGCCTGGTAATCATTGATGAAATTGAAGATTCGCACTCACGGTATATGGAAACCGTCGGCAGGCTGGAAACCCTCGCGGAGAGCGCGGACAGGCCGGAAATAATTCAGGCTTATGAGGAAGTTATATCTTCAGGACTGGAACTTGGCGGCAAGCTTGAGAGACTGCGTGATTTAGTCTTTTTTACGGCAAAGGAAAAAATCGGGGAAACAATGGGGCTAACTTTCGGTTTGGTTAAGGGAATTATTGCTATAACCGCCGTATTCGTTTTTATTTCTATTCTGGTGGTTTTGTTTACGGTTAAAATCATCCAGAAACCTATTGTAAAGCTGGAAAACGCGGTGACAAAAATAAAAGATGGTGATATGTACTACCCTGTCAGGAGCGGACGAGGAGACGAATTCGGGGTTCTTTCAAACCGCATTGGAGACATGGTCGATAAGATTATCGATCAAAACAAAACGACGACGATAATGGATAATCTGGACTTAATGATATGCGTTTCAGATTTCGATTATAATTTGCTTTTTATCAACAAACATCTGGCGGAAACATACGGAATTGACAGGGAAAAAGCCATAAAACAAAAATGTTATAAGGCCCTGAAAAACAGGGAAACGCCTTGTTCTTACTGTACGCTGCCGGAGCTTTTTCCTGAAAAAGACTCATTCCCATCCAAAAAACTTGATTATATATGGAACGGCGGTTTAAAGGCATGGCTTACGGGCACAGGTTCGATTATCCGCTGGGTGGACGGTTCCCTGGCGCACCTTTTGTGTACGCGGGATGTTACTCGAATGAAGCAGCAGGAGGAACTTGTCGAGCGGCAAGCCGCTGAACTCAAGCTGCAGACCGCTAAACTCCACGGTGTTTTTAACGCGATTTCGGATGTGTTGTTCGTCAAGGATATGGACTCGCGTTTTGTGCTATGCAACAAAGCCATGGAGAATTTTTATAACTGCCGTACCGAGGATATTATCGGCAAAAATGAAATAGACGGCCTTGGATTTACCGTTGAAGAAGCCGAGCGGATTTTTGAGTGTGAGAAGAAGGTTTTCAGCAAAGGTATTCAGGTTAAAATCGAAGAAACCTTGAACACCTCAAAAGGCATCCGGGTTTTTGACACGGTTAAAGTCCCCCTTGAACAAAACGGCTCAATAATCGGGCTTGTAAGTGTGGTGCGCGACATAACCGACAACAAGGAGAAAAAAAAGCAGATGGACCTGGCCCATTGGTATAAGTCAATTCTTGACGCCACCCCGTTTCCTATTACCGTTACCGACGCTGATATGAAATGGACGTTTGTCAATAAGGCTGTCGAGGACTTTTTGGGCAAAAAGCGCGAGGACTTGCTGGGCAAGCCTTGCAGCAACTGGAACTCCGATATATGCAATACCCCAAACTGCGGTATAGCCTGCGTGAAACGTGGTATAAAGCGCACGTTCTTCACCTATGAAGGGGTGTCTTACCAGGTAAATGTGGCGGGGTTTATTGAAATTGTGCAGGATGTTACAAAACTTGTAACAGAGTTGACGAACGGTTAAGATCGCGCAGACATCGTGTGTTCAACGGGGAAATCACAGGCGCCAGACGACTTTTCCATTAACTATCGTCAATACCGGGCAGCCGCACAGTTTCCAGCCGGCAAACGGCGTGTTGCGGCTGCGCGACGCGAATTTTTCAGGACGGACCTCCAGCTTCCTTTCCATGTCAAGCACAGTGATGTCCGCCCACGCGCCCTTGGCAAGCGTCCCGCGTCCAATATTGAGTATCCTGGAAGGATTCACGGAGAAAAGCCGCGCGAGGCGTTCAAGCGGCAGGATGCCGGGCCTGACAAAGCGGTCGCAGATCAAACTCACCGCCGTTTCGATCCCCACAATGCCGAAAGGCGCGTTGTCAAATTCCAGCATTTTATCCCGGATGCTGTGCGGCGCGTGGTCGGTGGCAATGACATCTATATCGCCGGAAACAATCCCCGCGGCCAGAGCGTCAACATCTTCTTTAAGGCGCAAAGGCGGGTTCATTTTAGTATTCGTGTCGTATGAAGACTCAGCCACCGCGGCGTCTGTTAAAAGCAGGTGATGCGGAGTCGCTTCGCAGGTCAGCGCGACGCCTTCTTTTTTTGCGCGCGCGACGGTAGCGAGCGAATGCCTCGTGGAAATATGGGCTATATGCACCCGCGCGCCGGTCTGCCGCGCCAGTATCGCGTCCCGTTCAACCTGCACTTCTTCGGCGGCGGGATTCATGCCGCGAAGCCCGAGCATCGTCGAATAATACCCTTCGTTCATTACGCCGCCCGCCGCCAGCTCACTGTCTTCGCAATGGTCGATTACGGGAATGTCAAACAGGCGCGAGTATTCCATGGCGCGGCGCATCACTTGTCCGTCGGCGACCGGATGCCCGTCGTCGCTGATCGCCACGATTCCCGCACGGCGCATTTCGCCGATTTCAGCAAGCGTCTTTCCCTGGCTTCCTTTTGTGATTGCGCCCACGGGATAGACGTTCGCCTTTGCGGCCTCTCGCGCGCGGTTGAGGATAAAAGCCGTCACGGCTTCGCAGTCGTTGACCGGACGTGTGTTGGGCATGCAAGCGACGCCGGTAAAGCCGCCGCGCACGGCCGCGTTTACTCCCGATTCGATCGTCTCGGCGTCTTCCCTGCCCGGTTCGCGCAAATGCACGTGCATGTCAATAAATCCGGGAAAGATCGTAAGCCCGCGCGCGTCGATTTCTTTACGCCCTTTTCCGGCGATTTTGGGCGACAATTCAGCTACGCGCCCGTTATCAACGCCGATATCCATTACCTTGTTCAGTTTTTGCGAAGGGTCAACCACCCTTCCCTGTCTTAGTATCAGTTGCATAATTCCGTAGGGGCGTAGCGTGCTACGCCCCTACCCCGTCCAAATTAAGGTTCGCGCCCCGTCCCGCCGATTGCGCCTCCGCTGCAGGAAAATCCGGCGTTTCCGGAAAGAAGATACAAAACGGCCATGCGGGCGGCAATGCCGTTGGCGACCTGGTTAAGTATTACGGAATAGTCCGCGTCCGCAACTTCCGATTCGATTTCCACGCCGCGATTGATAGGCCCCGGGTGCATGACAATCGCGCCTTTCTTTGCGGCGCGGCGCATCCGCTCCCGCGTCAGACCGTAGAGGCTCGCGTATTCCCTCGCGGTGGGAAAAAACGCCTCGTTTTGCCGTTCATGCTGCACGCGCAGCATCATAATGACGTCGGCGCCTTCCATGGCTTCTTCAAGATAGCCGGTAATTTTCGCGCCAAGTTTTTCAAACCCCCACGGAATCAGCGTAGGCGGCCCGCACACCCATACATCCGCGCCCATACGGCTGAACAGTATGGTATCGGACCGCGCGACGCGGCTGTGCGCAACGTCGCCGATAATCGCTATTTTCAGCCCATCAAGCCGCCCTTTGATCGTCCTTACCGTCAGCCCGTCAAGGAGCGCCTGCGTCGGGTGTTCGTGCATCCCGTCGCCCGCGTTGATTATGGACGCCTTGCATTCCCGCCCAAGCAGGTGCGGCGCGCCCGCAGACTCATGCCGTATTACGATAATATCGGGCGACATCGCTTCAAGATTTTGCGCAGTGTCAAGCAGGGTCTCCCCTTTGGAGACGCTGCTGGTAGACGCGGAAAAATTGAGGATGTCGGCGCTCAGTCTTTTTTCAGCCAGTTCAAATGACGACCTGGTGCGCGTGGACGGCTCGAAAAATAGATTAACCACCGTTTTGCCGCGCAGCGCGGGGACTTTCTTGACCGGGCGCGCCGCAACCTCGCGCAACGCCTCGGCCGTATCCAGAATAAGCTGAATATCCTCTACGGAGAGCTGTTCGATGCCTAAAAGATCTTTGTGGCGGAATGAAGTCATGTCATTTACCCAGCGCTTCCTCAGCGCTTCCCAATAAGAACAACACCGTCTTCTCCATCTTCTTCGCGCAAACGGACTTCAACGATTTCTTCAAATTCCGTTTGAACGGTTTTCCCAATGTAATCAGCCTGAATCGGCAATTCGCGATGACCTCGATCCACCATGACCGCAAGCTGCACCCGCCTCGGGCGGCCAAGATCAATCAGACCGTCAAGAGCCGCGCGAACCGTGCGGCCTGTAAAAATCACGTCGTCCACCAGTATCAGGCTGCGGTCGGTAATGCCGAAGTCAATGCGGGTTTCACGCAGCATTGGCCGGTTGCTGACCGTTGTAAGATCGTCTCTGTAAAGCGTGATATCCAGAATTCCCAGCGGGACGTCGCGTCCGCGGGCGGCGGCTATCCGCGCGCAGAGGCGTTCGGCGAGCGGTACGCCGCGCCTGCGGATGCCGATAACGGCAAAATCTTCATCGGGCCCGAGCTTTTCAAGGATTTCGGCGGCGATCCTTGCGAGCACAAGGTCTATTTCCGCCGGGGTCATCAGATTCTTACCTTTGGCATTTTTCATAAACACACAATATACTATTGTAATGCTCGACAGAAAAGTGAAAGTAAAAGGAATTCAGGAACTCGGGACGGGAAATTATCTCATATATCTGCACGCGCCGGAGCAGGCCCGCCTTGTGCGGCCGGGGCAGTTCATCATGATCAAGTGCGTAGAGGGCGCGAATGAAAATCCTCTGCTGCGCCGCCCGTTCACCATTTTCAACATTCATCGGAACGCGCGCGGAGGACGGCCCGACGGCATCGACCTGCTTGTAAAAGACGCCGGCGCCGGCACGGCCAAACTTGTCAGGACAAAACCGGGGTCGGCTCTCGATTGCCTTGGGCCGCTTGGGCGCGGGTTTCAGGTAAACAATGAATTGCGCGGCGAAGCATCAACCGCGTGCCTTGTCGCGGGCGGAGTGGGAATAGCGCCGCTGCTGCTTCTGGCCGAAAGCCTGAAGGCGCAGCGCATCAGGCCGATCCTGTTTTACGGCGGTGCGGGCGAGGCGGATCTTGTGCTCAGGGATCATTTCGAACATCTTGAGATCGACATTATATATGTCACCGAAGACGGGTCGCTTGGCGAGCGCGGGCTCGTAACCAAACCACTTGACCGCTATCTTGAACTGAATCCGCGCAAGGATATTCGTGTTTACGCCTGCGGGCCGTGGGGAATGATGAAAGCCGTTCATGAACTGGCGCGCCGGTATGAACTAACATGCGAGGTCAGCCTGGAAGCCCGCATGGGATGCGGCATGGGCGCGTGTCTCGGCTGTGTCGTTTCCTGCCGCGACGAGAGCGGCGATCCGCAATATCTGCGGGCATGTATAGACGGCCCTGTGATGGACAGCCGGCGAATCGACTGGAACATAGCGCCTGTATAATAAAAGCAAGGAGTGTACGAAAATGAAATGTCCCCGGTGTCAGAGCAGCAAGGTAGACGCTTCCGGAATATGCCTGACCTGCGGTTATGAAGTATCGCAGTGGCAGAAAAAGCTGGAGCAGAGGCTGCATGATATACGCCAGAAAGAAGAAGAGATCGAACAAAGTCTTCAATCTATTATTGACAGCACTGTCTCGCACCAGCCCGCGCACCCGCCTTTGCCGAAATCCGCCGCCGCGCCTCCCGCGCCGCATATGGAAGATCTTGCTTTTATTGGACAGGATAACGGCGACGATAAACCGGTTGTAGATCTGTTCGTTAACGTAGACGACGGCACGCAGGATGTTTCCGGCAGTATGTCTTCCACGCCGCAACTGGAAGCTCTTGCTTTTGTTGAAACGGATGACGACGGAGATACTCCCGTTTTGGATTTGTTCGTTAACGTAGACGGCGGCACGGCGGATGCTTCCGATGGCATGTCTTCCACGCTGCATATGGAAGATCTTGCTTTTATAGAAACGGGTAACGGCGAAGATACTCCCGCCGTGGATTTGTTTGTTAATGTAGATGACGCCGCGACGGGTGTTCCCGACGGCATGTCTTCCACGCTACAAATGGAAAATATTGCTTTTATTGAGCCTGATAACGGCGATGATAAACCGGTTGTGGATACGTTTGTCAACGCAAACGACGGCAAGACGGGTGTTCCCGACAACGCGTCTTCCACGCCGCAAATGGAAAATATTGCTTTTATTAAGCCTGATAACGGCGACGACAAACCGGTTGTGGATACGTTCGTTAACGCAAACGACGGCAAGACGGGTGTTCCCGACAGAACGATTGCCGCTCATGCCGCTGATACCGGATATATTGCAAAGGCTACCGATGTTTCGGGCGTTGAAACCGTGGCGCCGGGCGACAAAGACGTCGCGTATAAAAAAAGTATCGTGGCGGACGGCACACCGTATACCTCTGACAAAACGATTGTCGTAAATACCGCCGGCGCCAGACGACATATTGCAAAGGCTGCGGCTGTTTCGAATGTTGAAGCCGTTACGGACGCTTACGATAACTCGTATGCGGAGGATTCGCTTTACATCCCGGACGCGTCAAACCCCGAAGGCAGGCTGATTTTTTTATCACGAACTCTTTCAGGGCTTGTTGATCTGTTTTTGATAGTCCTTTTTACAGGGATTTTTTTGTGCGCGGCGGATTACTTTACGAACGCGCCCATGCTGAATTCCATAAACGTGATAAGTTTTCCGGCGTTATTCCTGATGATTTATTTCCTGTATTCAGTCTTCCTTCTGGGAACAAACGGCCAGACTATTGGAATGATAATGACTGACCTGCGCGTTGTCAGCGTGAACAAAAATCCGCTGTTATTTTCACAGGTTTTTCGCCGCAGCGCCGCGTTTCTGGTTTCACTGTTTGTTTTGGGAATCGGCCTGCTGATAGGCGTTTTAAGCCGTGATTGCATGTGCATGCATGACCGCACCTCCGAAACCAGAGTAATTAGGAGTTAGGAGTGAGGAGTTTTTGTGGTTTTTGTTATTGCAGATTAACATTTTCCTCAATTCGTCACAATCAGCCTTGATATTGCCTTTTGTTGCGCCTGTACCGGTGTAGGGGCGCGATTTATCGCGCCCTTTGTTTGTATCCGGATTGAGAAATGTGCCGTTCGATCTTATAGGGCGCGATAAATCGCGCCCCTACACGGTTTTCATGAATATGTTTTTATTCCGCTTCCACAACTCCTCACTCCTAACTAAACAAAAGCTGTACGAAGGTGCGGACGCCGAAGCCGGTCGCGCCCTTGCACGCGAACGAGCGTCCCTCCGTATCAATATCCATTCCCGCGATATCAAGATGCACCCAGGGCGTGTCTTCAACGAATTCCTGTAGGAATTTCGCCGCCGTAATCGCGCCGCCCATGCGGTTGCCGACGTTTTTCATGTCGGCGATTTCGCTGCGGATGGCTTTACTGTACGCGTCGTCAAGCGGAAGCTGCCATAATCCCTCGCCCGTTATACGGCAGTTGGCGCGCAAACGATCTATAGTTTTTTGATCCGTCCCCATCATGCCTCCGTTGACATTTCCCAGAGCCACCGCGCAAGCGCCCGTCAATGTGGCGGCGTCCAGTATCCGCGACGCGCCCAAAGTCCTGGCGTAGGCGATAGCGTCGGCCAGAATCAGCCTTCCCTCAGCGTCGGTGTTTACGATTTCGATGGTTTTGCCCAGGTAGGATTTCACAACATCGCCCGGTTTGGCCGCCTTGCCGCTCGGAAGATTTTCCACAAGAGGAATGATGCCGATCACAGGCTTTTGCGGGCACAGTTTCGCAAGCGCGAGCATGGTTCCAAGAGCCGCCGCGCCGCCTGACATATCGCTTTTCATCTCCTCCATTTTTTCGGAAGGTTTGAGTGAAATGCCTCCGCTGTCAAAAGTTATGCCTTTGCCAACCACGGCGACGGCAGCTTTGTCCTTGCTTTTTTTGATCGCGCCGGGGGTGTGCAGTATAACCATTTTGGGCGGCTGGTCGCTGCCCTTGCCTACGGCAAGTAGCGCGTTCATGCCGAGAGATTCCATTTCCTCACGTTCCATAACGCGCGCGTCGAGCCCCGCGGCGGTGGCGGCAGACACTGCTCTTGCCGCAAATTCCGACGGCGTCAGGATGTTGGCCGGTTCATTGGACAGCGTTCGGGCAAAATTCACGGCTTCGCCGACGATAACGCCGCGCCGGATGCCTTCTTCGATTTCCTTGATTTCCTTAACATTCGCCTTGCTGTCGAAAACAGGCGTGAAAATTTCGATGGCGCGGTTTTCCCTGTCCTTTGTCTTGTAAAGATCCGCGTCGTAATCCGCGTATATCGCGCCTTCAGTCACAAGCCGCGCCGCAAGTCCCGCCTTTGGATCTTCAGGGCAGACAAAAGCGATTGTTTTGCAGAAGATGGATCGCGCCTCCCGCGCCGCAGCTCCGGCGACATCTCTCAGTTTTGCCGGAGTGAAATCCGATCTTTTTCCCGCGCCCACAAGAAGCAGATGATTCGCCTTGAGTCCGGCCGGCCGGTATATTTTGCAGGTCTTATGCAGTTCCGGTTTGAATTCTTTTGACGCCAGCAGAGATCCGATTGTTTTTTGGGTGATTTTATCCAGGGACGCAAGAGGCGCTTTGTCAGCGCGATCTTCTTCAAAAACCGGGTACGCCAAAAGGTCGCATGTGATTGACGCGTAATTTTCCAAACAATATTTAATCTGCATTTGTAATCTCCATTGTAGTAGACATGGGAGACATGGGAGCGCGGACGTCTCGTCCGCGGAAAGTAACGGGGGCATTAAAAGCCACTATTGAAATGATTTGCGGCTTTCCGCGGACGGGACGCCGGCGCTCCCATGTCATCGTCGTCTGTATTTCATTGCCGCGGCGGCTTCCCTGTCGGCTTCCTTGCCGCGCTCCGATTCCCTCTTATCCACGAGTTTTTTGCCGCGCGCAACGCCAAGTTCAATTTTAATTTTCCCGCGCTTGAAATAAACCCTGAGAGGAACCAGCGTCAAGCCTTTTTCCTGCGTTTTCCCTATAAGCTTTCGTATTTCCCGCGCGTGCAGGAGCAGTTTGCGCGTCCGTGTCGGATTGTGATTTTCGCGATTGCCATGAGAATAAGGGCTTATGTGACAGTTGAAAAGCCACGGTTCTCCCTTCTGGATAATGGAATAGCTGTCCTTGAGGTTCAGGCGCCCTTCCCTGATTGCCTTGACCTCGGTTCCCACGAGGCAGACGCCGGCCTCAAGCCTGTCCAGGATGAAGTAATCGTGAAACGCTTTTTTATTTGTGGCGACGACTTTTTCGCCCGCTTCTTTTACAGTCATAAGGATAAACTATACCAGATGTGAACCTCCGAAAACGCCAAAATCAAGGCTTGCGACCGCGACAAAAAATGTAGGGGCGAATAATTATTCGCCCCCAACCAAGGTAAATGAGCATTTTGTCGAGGGAGCGTAACGCAGAGTTTGGCGTTTTCGGAGGTTCACAGATATTGTTCTACATATTCACGCGCGGCGTCCTGCCAACTGCGCAACCGCGACAGCCCTTCCCGTGTCAGGCGCGTATCTGTAAGAATGGAATATGCCGGCCGTGGCGCGGGACGCTTATACTCCGAACTCGCAACCGGCGTAATTGATATATCGGGAATTTTCGCCCAGGCCACAACCTGTACCGCGAGATCGTACCAGGTGCAATCTCCGCCGTTTGTCACATGATACGTTCCCCGGCAACCGGACTCTATCATTTTAAGCGTTTGCGCGGCGACATCTTTCGCGTATGTCGGACTTCCACGCTGATCGTTGACCACGCGCAAAGGATTGCCTTTCCGGGCCGCGTCCACAATGGTACGTATGAAATTCGCGCCGTTCGCGCCGAACAGCCAGGAAATACGAATTATCATATGTTCCGGCGAGTTCCGGCGAACCAGGGTTTCACCAAGAAGCTTGGATTTTCCGTAAACGCCGGACGGCCCCGGCGCGTCGTCTTCTTTATAGCCTTCCGTTTTGCCGCCGTCAAAGATGTAATCCGTGCCGTAGTGTACAAACAGCGCGCCCGCCGCCGCCGATGCCGCGGCAAGGTTTCCCGCGCCGTCGCCGTTGACGCTCATGGCAAGGTCGTGCCGCGTTTCACAATCATCCACGCGCGTAAACGCCGCCGCGTTAATGACGACATCCGGACGGAAACCGTCTATCGCGCCACGGCAGGAATCAGGCATTGTAATGTCGATTTCAGGCAGGTCGAGGCCGATGGTTTCGTATGCGTCAGGGTTGTTCCGAAAAACCGCCATAAGCTCGGAACCAAGCATGCCGCGGCTTCCAACAATTAGGACTTTCATTTAGTATATTTGACATGGGAGCGCGGGCGTCCCCGCCGGCGTGTTAATAATAAACGCGCGCGACCGCGCGCTTCCTAATGTAGGGGCGCGATAAATCGCGCCCCTTTTATTTATTCCACGCCGGCGGGAACGCCCGCGCTCCCATATCATCGTTTTCCGTACATATCTTCGTAATATTTCAGATACGCGCCGCTGCGCACATGCTCCACCCATGAGGTATTGCTGCGGTACCACGCGATTGTTTCCGAAAGCCCGTCTTCAAACGTGATCAACGGCTTCCAGCCCAGTTCATTTTCAAGTTTCGTGGAATCAATGGCGTAACGCCTGTCGTGTCCCGGGCGATCCTTGACGTAAGTCAAAAGGGATTCACTCTTGCCGAGCGCCGCCAGTATCCGGCGCGCGACTTCAATATTGGGAAGCTCCTGATGCCCGCCCGCGTTATAGACTTCGCCTACCCTGCCGTGATGCAAAACCGCATCGATAGCCGAGCAATGATCTTCGACATGAATCCAGTCACGCACGTTCATTCCGTCGCCGTATATAGGCAGCGGAATATCAGACATGGCGTTGGCGATAAGCAGAGGGATCAGTTTTTCAGGAAACTGGTAGGGGCCGTAATTATTCGAACAGCGCGTAATAATGGCCGGAAAACCGTGCGTGTGGCAATAACTCCTGACAAGCAGATCCGCCGAAGCCTTGCTCGCGGAGTAAGGGCTGTTGGGCGCTATCGGAGTGTCCTCGGTAAAAGCGCCGGCATCGCCCAGACTGCCGTAAACCTCGTCCGTGGAAATCTGGACATAGCGCCCGATTTTATTTGCACGGCTTATATCGAGAAGGTTTCGCGTTCCCTCGATATTGGTTCGGACAAATTCGCTGGAATCAAGAATGCTTCGGTCGACATGCGATTCCGCGGCAAAATTAACGACGGCGTCCACGCCTCCGGAAATAATCGCGCGCACGCAATCCGCATCGCAGATATCGCCGTGTACGAATTCATGCCGTGAATCGCCTTTTATATCCGCCAGGTTTTCAAGATTTCCGGCGTATGTCAGCTTGTCGAGATTGACGATGCTGCAAGCCGGGTATTTTTTCAGGATATAATGAACAAAGTTCGATCCTATAAACCCGGCTCCGCCTGTAACAAGTAAGCGCATTAATACCTCAGCATTTCCCTATTCATCTTCATCCGCGTCGGCAACCAACATAACGGGAGGATCCTTGACGGTAAAATTCGCCGTCGTTGTCAGCCGGTTATTGGAGATTTTATCCAGAACGCGTATTTCCAGTTGGTAATTCCCCGGCGTTTTGGAACCCAGCGGGAGTCTCCCGACCAGCACGACGCGCACCCCGTAGTAAAACTGCTCCGAGTTCATGGCGGAAGCCTGGATTGTTTCAATCACCTGACCGCCTTTTTTGATAACGTATTCTATTTCCAGAGAGGGATCCTGCGTGGCCTGGTCAATCTCCATGCCGTAGACCTGCATGTATGGAACCAGGTTTTGACCGGGCGTGTATTCCGCCTTCACGTTAGGCACAACCCGCATTTCACCAATGACATATTGTTCGAGAGTCGTGGCGTTTGCCGGAGCGTCGGTAATGTTATTGGCCAGGATGATCGTACTCGACTGCAGACCCGGCTCATCGTATTTTGGAACGTTGATTCCAAAACTTTCAAAACCTATTTTCTTACTGTTCGCGTCTTTCAACACCAGGTCAACCTTGTACCGCTGGCCGGGCGGCAGAGCGACGATTCGCTGGTATGTCGAGCTTTTTTCCTTGCCCTGATCAAAGAAGAGATCCAGGAAATCACGGACTATTTCATCCTCCCACTCGGCTTCTATTTTGTTGGTAAGCCCGGTGACGAGACCGTACACTTCGATCCTGGCGCGGTTAAATTCCTTTTCCTTTTTGTACTCCAGTTCCGAGTTTTTGATTTCGATCGAGATCGGCACAAGAACCTTTTTGTCCGTCAGCCGCACATAGTCGGTGCGGTAGGCAAACGGAATCGAACTGTATGTGATATTCGTCGTAACCACGCTCTTCAGGTCATTGAACTTGATCGCCGGAGGGCGCTGCACGTTAAAGTATTGCTCCATCTTCGTGAACGGAGCGTCTTTGACGCGCGACCCCGGGCTCTGCGGGTTGTCGGGATCATACCATCCGCTCGGATTGAAGTACGCGCGGTCGCGCTTATCCGCAAGCCCCATTTCTTCAGCCAGTGTCAGCCCCATGCCTTCCACATGCAACAGCGCGTCCGCTTCATCCGCGTACATCGCCAGGCGATATTCGCCGCTGTTGGAACTGTCAACGAACATAAGCTCAATGTCGTCGCCGACGCCGTCGATGTGCCGGTACCACCAGTCTTCCCAGGGATGCCTGTTTGTCTGACCGCCGCCTTCACGCCATGTGCGGTAATATGATCCGCCGGTAGGATGCGTCTCCCGCCGGTCGGGCGGGCCCCAGGTAATGTAAACGCGCCCGCGGTCGGTTCTCCACCCCGGAACGCCGGAAGTAAAATGCTGATTTGCGTACGCTATGCGCCGGTAATGTTCTTCCTTGAATTCGTTATATGGAGAGCGCGGGTCGGGGTTGCGGCGATCCCAGAACTGCTGTATGAAACTTTCCCTTTCCTCGTCGTTTCTCAGCGACTTAAAAAACTGGCTCTCTTCTTCAGTTATGATGTAAGTGACATCATTATTGAGCCAGTCCTTGTAATATTTTGACAGATTGGCCTGCTGCCGTCGTTGCGCGACGCCTACAACGCAGAGGCCGGACAGTAGAATGACCAATAAAGCAGTGAGCGATCTTCGGAATATCATATTTACCCCCAATAAATAGCCGCGATGAAAACAAGCATACCATTGTACGGCTAAAATACGCAATGGTTCCTTGTATTGAACTACCCCCATGTTTTGAACTTCTGTCGCAGACATGGGATCGCGGGCGCAGACATGGGACCGCGGGCGTTGACATGGGATCGCGGGCGTCCATGACATGGGATCGCGGGCGTCCCCGCCGGCGTGACATGGGATAGCATGCGTCTCGCATGCGTATTAATAAATAAAACGGGCGCGATAAATCGCGCCCTACAATTGAAGCGGGCTTCGCCCGCGATCATTTATTTAAAGCGCGGACGGGACGTCCGCTACCCCATGTCACGCCGGCGGGGACGCCCGCGCTCCCATGTCTGCGCCCGCGGTCACATGTCTGCGACAGAAGTCGCCCTTCAAAAATGGGGATGGTCCAACCTTGTACTCGCTTGACAAAAATCCATATATTAGTACTTTTATTTAATTGAAATTATCAGAGAAGGATGCGAGGGAAGCGATTATTTAAAAAAGAAATATTAAGGAAACGCTGATTATGACGAATACCGCAAAAAACCAGACGATTCTCTCAGGAATACAGCCATCCGGCAATCTGCATCTCGGCAATTATTTCGGCGCGGTGCAGCAATTCCTGCAATTCATCGAAGAGGGGCGTGAGTGCTATTACTTCCTTGCCAATTATCACGCGCTGACTTCCGTGCGCGACGCCGGCCGGCTGCTCGAACTGACGCGCGGCACGGCGGCGGATTACGTCGCGCTCGGCCTTGATCCGTCAAAATGCGCCATATACGCGCAGAGCGACCTGCCTGAAGTATGCGAACTCCAATGGCTGCTCACGACCGTAACCCCCATGGGACTGCTCGAACGCTGTCACGCGTACAAGGACAAATTGCAGAAGGGCATGCCCGCGGATCACGGCCTTTTTGCGTATCCTGTGCTAATGGCGGCGGATATTCTTATCGTACGCGCCAACCGCGTGCCTGTAGGACAGGATCAGAAGCAGCATCTTGAAGTGACCCGCGATATCGCCGGATATTTTAACAACGCTTACGGAGAAGTCCTGACGATGCCGGAAGCCTATATTCCTGAAAAGGTGGCTGTAGTTCCCGGGCGCGACGGGCAGAAGATGTCAAAATCATACAACAACACCATCGAGCTTTTTGCGCCGGAAGACGTCGTAAAACAGCAGATTTTTTCGATCGTCACGGATTCGGCGGCGCTCAAAGATCCTAAAGACCCCGACAAAAGCGCGCTGTACGCTATCCTGAAACTGTTTTGTTCGGAAGAGGAACAGGCATACTGGGCGGATCGGTTCCGCAGCGGCGGCCTGGGCTATCGCGAGGTAAAACAGGCGATTTTTGATATGTATATGCGGACGTTCGGCGTTTTGCGCGCCCGGCGGCTGGAACTCGACGACCAGCCGGAATATATCGACGAGGTTCTGCGGCAGGGCGCGGAAAAGGCCAGGAAAATCGCCGCGCCGCTTGTAAAAGAAGTACGCGCCGCCATGGGAATCATGAATAATTTTTGATTGGAAGA
>Ga0082212_10002264_pt1 | contig 28263 bp, 26 predicted proteins | sample TergutNt197P3_FD_71548 | JGI IMG/M metagenome (GOLD analysis project Ga0082212, IMG submission 71548) | Neocapritermes taracua P3 segment gut microbial communities from Petit-Saut dam, French Guiana - Nt197 P3 | ecosystem: Host-associated > Arthropoda: Insects > Digestive system > Gut ...
TGTAGCGCCGATATTGCCGCTTCCGGTTTTGCGGATGTCGGCGCCTTCAGCGACGCGCACAAGTATATATCCGAAGGGAATCGAACCCAGCAGATAGGAAATCAACGGAATGAGATATTCAATATTCATGGGTTAATTTTTCAAAAGATAATCGCGAAGCATGGAGAGCGCAAAATACGCGGATCTTTCACGGATGCTTTCGCGGTCGCCCGGTATGACGCGGCGACGGCTTTCAGTGCGCGCTCCGTCCGAAATTCCGAAGTAAACCAGACCAACGGGTTTATCAGCGGAACCGCCACCCGGTCCGGCGATTCCTGTGATCGAAATTCCTATATCGCTTGACAGCGCCGACCGTACGCCGCGAGCCAGAGCTTCAGCCGTTTCCGCGCTGACGGCGCCGTGTTCCGCGAGCGTTTCCGCGCAAACGCCGCAAAGTTTCATCTTGGCGTCATTGCTGTAACACAGCGCGCCGCCGAGAAAATAATCGGAGCTGCCCGCAGCGCTGGTTATGCGCATTCCAAGCATTCCGGAAGTGCAGGATTCCGCGACGGCAAGCGTCTTTCCTGAATCACGCAAAAGCCGTCCGACAACTTCGTCCATTGTTTCACCTGAAGTGGAGAAAACGGAGCTTACAAGTTCGGCCTGGATTTTTTCTCCCAATTCTTCAATATCCGCGGCGCTCTCTCCATCATCGACCCATCTGAAAATTTTGACGGACGCGTGTCCGGTTCCGGCTAAAACCGTGACTTCAATATTGGGATACGCGGTATAAAGCGGCGCTATGCGTGCGTCAAGTTCAGACTCCGGGACGTTTGTAATATGAAACAGTTTTGACGCCATGCGCCGTCCGCCAGACAGGGCGCGGAGTTTTGGCAGGACATCTTTTTCAAAAATGCTTTTCAGTTCGCGATACGGCCCGGGAAGTAGAACGACGTATCTCCCGCCGTTTTCAATCCACTGTCCCGGCGCGGTTCCGAAATTATTATCAAGGACTTCCGCTCCGTCTATGACATCCGTCTGCCGTTCGTTGTTTTTGTTCATCTTAAAACCGCGGGCGGAAAAGCGCCGCCGCAATTCTTCAAGAATTTTATCGCTCCGCGACATGTTTCGACCTAACGCCCGCGCCGCCGCCGGGCGCGTGCGGTCGTCTTCCGTTGGCCCCAGACCGCCGCTTAAAATAACGAGTTCCGAACGATGGATCGCTTCCCTTATGGCGGCGGCAATATCTTCAAGTCCGTCGCCGACTACAGTCTTACGATGTACTTCCCAACCGGCGGCGTTTAGTTCTCCGGTCATATAGAGCGAGTTTGTGTCAACGTGATCGGGAGTAAGAAGCTCGGTTCCAACGGCGATAATTTCCGCTTTCATTGTATTAATCCGGATAAAGATAAAAGCATGTTAATAATGTGCAGCGCCGCGCATGCGTAAACGCCCGCAAGCAGGTCGTCAGCCATGATGCCAATGCCGTGCGGAAGCGGTTCAAGTTTCCTGATGGGCCACGGCTTCCAGATGTCAAACGCCCTGAATGCTATGAAACCGATAACTATATTAATAACGCTGAACGGCACAAAGAAAAAGGTCAGCGTCTGCCCCGCGACTTCGTCAATTACGACAAATGAAGGATCCTCGTCGCCCGCTTTCTTTGCCGCCAGCGCGGACGCCGGAATACCGATAAGCGTGATAATGCCAACGCCCGCCAAAAGTGTCGCAGGGGTAATCCAGTTGCCGTATTGCCCTATGAAATACAACGCCGCCGCCGCGGCAATAGATCCATATGTTCCCGGAGCGCCCGGAATGAATCCGATAAAAAATGTTGAACTTAGCATTACAGCAAGACGGTCAACTATCATGATAATCCAGGCAACCTCCGAAAACCCCGAACTCTGCGTTACGCTCCCTCGACAAAATGCTTATTTACCTAATGTAAACTCCGCTTTTGCCTCGGTCGCAAGCCTTGATTTCGGGGTTTTCAGAGGTTGCTTCCATTGGTAATGTAAAACTCTTCAAGAAATCACCAGACGCAAGGGGAATCGTACAAGCGAATGTTTTCGTCCGCCGTAACCAAACTCATGCGTTCGGACATTGCCGAGGCGACAAGTATTCGATCGAAAGGATCTCGATGTAATAATGGCAGTTTTTCTAATTGTTTTATGTATTCTTCAGTGATCGGAAGCAAATTTAGACCGTTTTTATATATGATGTTAAAAAACTCCGATATGCCGCCATTAAGGCGCATTTTCCCAATATTTGTTTTTATCGCAACTTCCCAGGCTGAAACAATACTTACGAATGATTCATTTTTGGAATCGAAAATCACCTGTTTTGCCGCTTCTGATAATTTAGGCGAGTTGGTCGCCATCCAGAGAACAGCGTGCGTATCCAAAAGATATTTCATTACATATATTCCTTGAAATCTTCAAGGGGCGCGTCAAAATCATCTGCCATCCAAATCTTGTCCTCCCAACCTCCGGGTTTCGGCGTTCTTTTCGTCGGGGCGTCAACAACAGTAAATGGAATTCCTCTCCGTTGAATCGCTTGTCGTAAAAAAATGTTTATAGCAGTAGTCATATCAAGCCCCAACGTCGCGAAAATATTCTGTGCTTCACTCTTTACATTGCTGTCTACGCGAATATTGATGTTGGTAACAGGCATATTAAAACCTCCATACTTAAAATATAATTACAATATAAACATAATATGCGTATGATATCAACAATATTGTAATTTCTTTACTTTACAATTGTTCCCAATAGGTCATGTCCCATCGCTTTTGTAATCCGGATAGTGCGCAAATCCCCGTTTTTAATGTCATCAATTTCTGAATCGTTTATCAGGCATACGCCGTCAATCTCCGGAGCCTGCGATTCGAGGCGTCCCTGAAGCAGCATGTCGCTTTCCGTCGACGGCCCGTCAATAATAATCCTGAATTCCTTGCCGACAAGCTCGCGGTTTTTCCGCACGGCGATTTTCGCTTGCTGTTCCATTAAAATCCGCCTGCGGGCTTTAGCGTCGCGCTCGGAAACCTTTGGACGCAATCCGAATGCGTGAGTGTCTTCTTCGTCGGAATAGGTAAATACGCCCATGCGGTCGAATTCCATTTCGCGGCAAAAATCCCTGAGTTCACGAAAGTCATTTCCCGTTTCTCCCGGAAAGCCGACGATGAACGTGGTGCGCAGTGTGACGCCGGGAATGTTTCGTCGAATGCGTTGAATCATGCGCTCGAGGCTCGCGCGCGAACCGCCGCGCAGCATGGATTTAAGCACAGGCGCGCTTGCGTGCTGCAACGGCATGTCTATATACCGGCAGATTTTTTCGCTTTCATTTATTACGCGTATCAGCTTGTCGCTTATGGCGCCGGGGAAGGAATAAAGAAAGCGTATCCATTCAATGCCTTTTACTTTGTCAAGAACCTCAAGCAGATCGGCAAGACCGTCCTTCATGCCAAGATCAGAGCCGTAACCGGTTGTGTCCTGGGCAACCAGCGTGATTTCCTTTACCCCTTCGGCGGTAAGCAACCGGGCTTCCTTCGCCAGCGACGGAATAGTCCTGCTGCGGAATCGGCCGCGGATTTTGGGAATAACGCAAAAGGCGCATGCATGGCTGCATCCTTCCGCTATTTTCATATATGCGGAATGTTTCGGGCCGATTAGGCGGCGCGGCATTTTGTGATCGTAGAGGAAAAGCTTCGCGTCGCTCCGGCCGTAGGAATCAGGCGGGGCGATATCCTCTCCGCCGACGGCGCGGACTATTTCCATGATCTGGTTGGTTCCGATAATTGCGTCGGCTTCGGGAAATTCGGCGTACATCTCGGAAGAGTATCGTTCAGGAAGGCATCCGGCGATGATGAGCATGCGGCATTTTCCTGTTTTCTTCAACTGCGCCGCTTCAAGAATAGCAGTGATGGATTCTTTTTTGGCGTCGTTAATAAAGCCGCATGTATTGACGATTATGACATCGGCCTTGTCGGCATCCGGCGTTATTACGTGATTCTCTTTCTCCAGGAGGCCGATCATCACTTCGCTGTCAACCTGATTTTTAGGGCATCCAAGACTGATAAAGCCGATTTTCGCCACGGGCGATTCTCCTGATAATTAGATTTATATACAAAACACGGCATAAAGCGGAACAGATTTGATCTTATTATCAAATCCAAAATTCTTTGAAGATATCCGAATCGAATAAGCAGGCTTGTACTTAGTTACAAACATATTCAGGCTTTTAGATTTCGTGCGCGTTCCGGTCTTCACCTCAACAGCGATGATATCGTCGTCTATCTGCAAGACAAAATCAAGTTCCGCCGTCCCTTCATTCGCCCAATAATACAGGCCGTAGTGTTTACATGCCAAAGCTTGCGCCACATAGTTTTCGGCGATAGAGCCAAGAAAGGTATTTTCAATCATCCCGGCGGATAAAATCGTTTGTTGGGAAACGCCGCTTTTCATAGTCAGCATGCCAATATCGCTCATGTACAGTTTAAAACTTGACAGATCGCGATATACGGAAATCGGCATAAAGCCATGTTCAATCCGCGCGCACTTTAAAACAACGTTCGCAAAAACCAGCCACTCTATCGCCGAGCCGAATATGTTTGCCGAGCCGCCTTTTTGCGCCAGTTTGTATTGAAACTTTTTGTTTTCCTTTGCCAGTTGAACCGGGATGGAATCATACGCCGCGCGGATTTTTACGCTTTCGGCATTGCTTGCGTACTTCGCCATGTCCGCAATATAGTCATTCATTATTTTGCTCTGCACATCCGGAACGGTCAGGAAGCTTTTGGTTTCCAAAAATTCCAATACCGCCCGTGGCATTCCGCCCGTGATAAGATATTGCCTGTATAAATCAAGCGCCTTTTCGTGTAAAGCGGCGGGTAAAGCTTCATTTTTATTAAAGGCAACCCTGATTTCGTCGCAGAGCAGTTCTTCTGAGAGCGCCCATAAAAATTCCTCGAAATCCAAAGAAAACATTGTCAGGGAATCGACATTGCCGACAGGGAAGGAATACTGCTCGCGGTTAATGGCGATTCCGAGCAAACTTCCGGCGCAGATGATATGATAATCAGGCGTTTTTTCATTAAAATATTTTAAAGACGTTAATGCCCGTTCCGAGGACTGTATCTCGTCAAAGATGATAAGAGTATCTCCCGGTGCGATGCGTTCCCGCGACTCAGATTCCAGAAAACGTAAAATGCGACCCGGTTCAATATTTTCTGAAAAATAGGATTTGACCGTTTGATTGGTTTCGAGATTAAAATAGGCGGCATTCTTATAGTTTTGTTCGCCAAACTCACGAAGGGTATAGGTTTTACCAACCTGCCTTGCGCCGTACACCAAAAGCGGCATACGTCCGGACGGTTTATTCTTCCATAGAATCAGGTTTTCTGTGATTTTTCGTTTCATGCGTCAAACTTTATCGTCAAATCAAAACGACGCAATTATCTAATACGAAGATAAATATGTCAAGAATAATCATAATATACAGATAATATCCGATTAATCTTTAATGCTAACCGATCTTTTCATTTTAAACAGGCAACGCATATTCGGAAAAACTGTTGCGCATCTGCAATGATTATAATATAAGTTCCTACGATGCGGCCTATCTGGAACTGGCGAAACGCAGGAAAGCCGTTCTTTGCACACTGGACGAAAATCTTCAGACCATGGCTGATAAATACGGCGTTGTTACTCTTTAGGGAGATATTGAACAAAATGCAGTATAGAAAAGACTCGCGGAGCGGGAATGAGCTTTCCGCCCTTGGATTTGGCTGTATGCGTTTTCCCGGCGGCGCCGTCGGCATCGACATGGAAAAGACGGAAAAATTGCTGCTCAGAGCCTTTGAAGGCGGGGTCAACTACTATGATACGGCTTATACGTACTCCGGCAGCGAAAAGGTTCTAGGCGAGATTTTAGAAAAAAATGGCTTAAGGGAAAAAGTGTATGTTGCCACAAAATTGCCTCAGGCTATATGCCGCAGCGCATCCGACTTTGATCGTTTTTTCGATACCCAAAAAAAGAGACTGCGCACCGGATATGTGGACTACTATTTGATTCACAATATCACCGATTTTGCGGAGTGGGAAAAGTTGATCAGCTTCGGCATCAATGAATGGATTTCAGCTAAAAAAAAGAACGGTGAAATCCGTCAAATTGGTTTCAGCTTTCACGGGCCGCAGCACGATTTTACGAAAACGCTTGATGTATTCGACTGGGATTTCGCGCAGATACAGTATAACTACATCAATACACGCTACCAGGCGGGAACAGAAGGAATGCGTTATGCGGCAAGTAAGGGAATTCCTGTGATCGTCATGGAACCGCTCCTTGGAGGGAAGCTGTCAAACCTTTCCAGGGAAGCCGCGTCTATCTTGCAAAAGGCTCATCTTGACTCCTCTGCTTCGGGTCTGGCGCTGAAATGGATTTGGAATGATCCTGATGTGACGCTGCTGCTTTCAGGGATGAACCAGGTCGCTCAATTGGAAGAAAACCTGAAGCTGGCAGAGATTGCATTGCCTGGCAGTCTAACGGAAGCGGAACTGAAAACCATCGAGGATATAAAAACAGTTTTTAATAAAAACTTTAAAATCCCCTGTACCAGTTGTAACTACTGCATGCCCTGTCCAAAAAAAATCAACATATCGGATTGTTTTGAAGCGTATAACAACAGTTTTGCTTTTGGCCGCGGCGCCGGGATGTTCCAATATTTGTCAAGCACCGGTTTTTTAAGCGAGATTCCTCATTTTGCAAGGGACTGCGCGCAATGCGGCGAATGTGAAAGCCGTTGTCCGCAGCAGATTGAAATCAGAAAGCAGCTTAAAATCGTCAGGCGCAGACTGGAGTTTCCCGGAATGAAAATATTGCGATCCCTGGCGATGAAGATAATAAGAAGGTAAATGTTTAAAGAATACAAGGATATATATGGAATACGGAAAATTCACGGGAACAAACCTTAGCAGAAGGGCGTTTATTCGTGGTGCCGCAGCCGGTACGGCCATTGCCGCCGGCGCCATGAACCTGGCTGTCGCAAATGCCCAAAGCGTTCAGAATAAAGCCGCAACGCCGCTTTCTGCAAAAGAAACGCTTAATACGGATATACTCGTCATAGGCGCGGGCACTGCTGGATTGGCAGCTACAGTCTCCGCAGCGCAAACCGGCGCGCAGGTTGTCCTTATCGATAAAAGCGAGACGTTTACCGCCCTGGGCGGCGACAACGCGGCAATCGGCAGCCGTCTGCAAAAAAAGCTCGGAATTGAAATTGATACTGAAGAAATCATTCATGCCCTGATGCGCTGGGGCGGCAATAAGCCCGACGCTCGACTCGTCAGACTGTGGGCGGCGAACTGCGGCGGCGTTATGGACTGGCTTTTAGATATGACGGAAGCCGCAGGCGTGCGGACGGCAATCTATTTCCCTACGGAACTCGATTCTAACGCCGCGCTTGTCGATAAATGGCCGAATCCAACCGGATTTCCCGCGGGCTGGAATTACCGCAACGAATCGCCAATAGAATATCCTGTTACTCACAGATGGAATGAAGGGGCGAATCAGCGGGTGCTTATTGACGTGCTGGAAAAAAACGCCCTGAAGCTCGGCGTAAAGATTCATTACCGAACGCGTGCCGCGCAGCTGCTTGCCGGCGGCAAAGGCCGTGTAAACGGCGCGCTTGCTGAAACCGAAGCGGGCGATTATGTGCAGATACATGCCACAAAAGCAGTGATTCTCTGCACGGGAGACTACGGCAGCAATCCTGAAATGATGCGGCAATACTGCCCCCAGGCCATGGAACTTGCTAATTCCAACGCCAATCTCAAGCGCGCGCTGGGCGTTGCGTTCAACACAGGCGACGGACACAAAATGGCCATGCAAATGGGCGCGGTGATGGAACTTGCGCCGCACGCGCCGATGGCGCACATGTTCCATGTCATGGGAACCGACGCTTTTCTGCGTATTAATAAATTCGGGGAACGTTACGAAAACGAAGACGTAGATACGCAAAGCATCGCGAATCAGTGTTTGCAGCAGGGCGGATACTGGGTGGTTTTTGATGACGGCTGGAAAGAAGACGTATCAAAAATGGGCATAGGCTTCCGGCGCATCTGGCGCGCGGATGCCGGAATGATAAAACGATTCGACTCGCAGGTGCGTTCGGACAGAATTCTGAAAGCCGATTCGCTTGCGGATCTTGCGGAGAAAATGAAAATCCCTGTGGACACTTTACGTAAGACGATCGAGCGATACAACACACTGGCGGCGCAAGGGAAGGATCTTGATTTCGGCAAGCGCGCCGATAGACTAACCGCTGTGAATCGCCCTCCGTTTTATGCGGGCTGGAGCGATACGCCTGATTTTCTTGCCGTAATGGGCGGGCTGATCGTGAATCCGCGGCTGCAGCCGTTGGATGACAAGGGCCGGGTCATTGCCGGGCTATATCTTGCCGGGAATACCGTCGGACGGCGTTTTGCCAATGACTATCCGGTTATGCTGCCGGGGTTAAGTCACAGCATGGCGTGGACGCACGGTTATCTTGCCGGTCGTTATGCCGCGGAAGAAAATATATGATATCCGGGTCAAGGAGGCATCAGTTGGCGAGTAAAAATTTTTTGACATGGGAGCGCGGGCGTCCTCGCCTGCGGAAAGCCGAGAATATCATAAAATGTTTCATTTGTTCACTGTACATTCGTCTGCCAAAGCGGCTTTTTACGCTTTCGTTGCTTTCCGCAGGCGGGACGCCCGCGCTCCCATGTCAAAGAACCTCATTTGTTTTATTTATGTTTATCCTGGCCGCCGCCCTTGCTGTTTCCGCGTTCTCCGCGCCGCAGTTCAACGACGTGTCATCCGCCGACTGGTTTTATGACACTGTAAATTTTGTCAGCGAACGCGGCCTGATTGACGGGAACGGCGATAGATTTCATCCGGATGCCGGTGTTTCCCGCGCCGTTGCAGCGACGGCGCTATACCGATTAGCAGGCGAACCTGAAGTAAAATATGAGAGCGTGTTTTCCGATGTGCCAGCCGGACAATGGTATACAAACGCGGTTACATGGGCTAATAATGCAGAACTCCTCGGCGAATTTACAGAAAGTGGCATGTTTAAACCTGACGACAATATCAGCCGCGAGCAGTTCGCCGCTATGCTTTTCAAATATGCGGATATTAAATTGCCGGAGACATCTGACTTTGCAGGTTATACCGATGCAGGCGCCATCAGTCCATGGGCGGAAACAGCCATGGGCTGGGGTGTTTTAAGAGGCATTATTTCAGCGGCAACCCCAACCACTCTTGAACCCGGCGGCGTGATAACGCGGGCGCAATTTGCCGCGGGGTTGCGGCGTTTTGTGAATCTCAGGGAAGATCCGGGAAATATCTGGGTTCTTAACCCTGTGCCAAGCAGAGCGCCCGTTGAAGCGGTTCCGCTTGCGCAGCGCGTGCGTGATGGATGGGATAATAAGACCCTTGTCGTCCTGGCAAATTACAACCCTGATACGGCGACTATCGTCGCGGAGGTTGAAAAACTGCTGCCCGCAAGCGCCGGCCTTGTATGGGTCGGAGATATGACGGTTGTTGCCGGACAGACTGTAAACCCGAGCAAACCGCCATCCGATAAATGGACAATCATGCGTTATACGGATGAATTCCAGCCCGCTGTCAGAGATGGAAAATTTAAACCCGACGCTATAATAAGCGGCACGGGGTTTTGAGCGAACGCGTCCGTGTCGGTTGCCACGGCTGCCATTGCTTATGAAAAACTTAATATCCCAACAGTTTCATTACATTACAACGAAATGATGTCCGTCGCCCGCGACGCGGCTTCCACCACGGCGAACGCTATGCCGACATTGCGTAATATTTCCTTTGACGCCACAGTAAGAATCACAACCCAGGCGCCGGATTTGGCGCTGACGCTCATCGATGAATTGACAAGACCGCTCAACGCGCAAGAGTCGTACGCAGGTACATGGGATTTTGCGCCCGAACAGCGATTCCTTGCCGAAGGCACTTATGAGGAAGTAAGGTACGCCATGGAGGGCGACCTCACAAGGTGTACGACTTCGCTGGCCGCCGCACAGTTTACTGACGGAACGCCGGTAGCGCTGCCCACGGAAAAAGCCCTGGAAAAAATGCTCAAGGGCACGTCTAAAAGCCCTGATACGGTTATTGGCCCGATTCAACCAAACAACACGCCGGCTACGGTTGAATATATTGCTATAGCCGGAATCATGGCCGGTTTGAAACCGGAAACCATGCCGCTGCTTCTCGCCCTCACGGAATGTATGGTAAATACGCACGATTTCGGATCTTCTTTAGGCGGCGCCGATGGATATTTCGCTTTTGGAACGGTTGTCAACGGACCGGCGCTTGAAGAAATGAAGATAAACACAGGCGCGCCCATGGGCGGCGGGCCTGCGCCGCTGACAACAGGCGTGCCGGCAAATTCCGGTATCGGCCGTTTCATGAGGCTGGTTCAGATAAACATCGGCGGAACCGAGCCTGGCATCTTTGAAGCCAAGGGAGTCGGCAACCCATCAAAGACAAGCATAGTGATCGGCGAGGCGAATGTGGAAGCCGGCTGGCCGGGAATGTCATCGGTAATTCCAAGAAATCCGACGGCGGGCGATAATTCAAAATTCGGCCCGTACGACAGCACCGTTTCGCTGTTTGTCCTGTGGGGCGATATGCTTCACGGCATAAACGATCTATACTCCGGGACCGCGCCTGCCGCGGATGTAGAGACTCCGCCGGAGGGTTACACAAAAGAACAGTGGGTGGCATGCCGGACGCAGCTTGCGCAACTGGCCGAAGGCGCTAAAAACCTGAACCGGCCGCAGCAGGGACTTATGGCGATGATCAGCCCGGCCAGTGCCCGAACTCTGGCCAGGGCAGGCGTAACCAGGGAAATGGCCATGCGGTGGATTTCAGATTACAGCAATGAGGCCAATCAAAAAGCCAGGGACAGGGGACTCGGATCAGGCGTTGTCGGCATGGGATTTACCGTACAGGGCGAAAACCTGCACGCGGAAAGGAATAATACGTTCTGGATGCCTCCGGCAACCGGCGACGGCGCTCAACCTGACGCCATAGTAAAATTCTTCCCGGATCCAAAACTGGTCAACATCATTGTCGGGCCTGGACTGACCTATAGCGGGTATGTGATGAACGGCCTGCCGAGATGGACGGCGTCGATTGATGCTTGGAAATAAGAGATACCCGTAATTTTATGATGCGAATATTGAAATGCCGAATGCTGCCGTTGTTACTGATTTTTTTCGGCGCTGCTCCTTTATATGCGGATATGGCGCTGCTCCTGCACCAGCCGCACAGCACTTTCGGTTTTTTCAACCCGACAGGTCATGCGGCCCTGTATCTTTCCAGGGTTTGCTCGGAAACACCTGTGCGGCTGCGCCGTTGCAACGACGGAGAGCAGGGCGTTGTCATAAGCCGCTATAACCGTGTGGCAGGGTACGATTGGCTTGCCATTCCGCTTATTCCATTCCTTTACGCAGTCGATCAACCTGAACAGGTGTCGGATTTTATAGACAGTGAAGGCGTCATGGAGGTCAGGGACGCCTGGCGGCGCGCATATCTGCGGGATATTGTGCCCGATGCCGCGGATGGCGCGATTCCGAAAGGAGACTGGACGCAGCTTGTGGGAGCAGCCTACGATCGCAAAATTTACGGATTTTACATTGAAACGGAAGAAACGGAAGATGACGCGCTTATTGAAATGTTAAATGGCCGCGCCAATAAAAGGCGATTCCACCTTTTATTCATGAACTGCGCGGATTTCTCCAAGGACATTATTAATTTCTATTTCCCGAAATCGGTTCGGCGCAACATTATTGCCGACGCCGGCATTACATCGCCGAAACAGATAGCAAAATCTTTTGTCAGGTTCAGTCGGCGTAATCCTGATTTGCAATTTTTCACATTTACGATTTCGCAGGTAGATGGAGAACTCGCGCGAAGCAAGGCCGTGCGCGGCGTATTGGAATCAATAATTATGTCAAAAAAATACGTTGTTCCGCTGGCGATCATTTCCCCCTGGGTCGCGGCCGGAGGCTTCGTTGCATATTTGACCGAAGGAAGGTTTAATCCCGAAAAATACACTTCAATGGTTCTGGAGCCGGACGAACTACTGGAACGCCTTTCCGGGTTTTCTGAATACCCGCCCGACGAAGTTAGTGGTCAGTGATTACTCTCTAGAAAAGGTTAGTTTCGCGCCGTCGCTGGAAAATAGGATGAGTTTCCCGTCGAGTGTTTCGTAACGCGTGATAGTTCCCAGAGTTTTTAGAAATTCATCCGCGATTGATTCGCCGAAACACATCATGCGTGTGGATGCGCCGCCTGTTATTGCAATGCCTCCTGACTGCCGCAATTCATATTGTCCCGTATGACGGTTGCAATGCGCCTGTCCGGAGACGCGGCCGTCCGAGCCGAACTCGATAGTGTAGGACGGTTCCTGGGCTACTGTCGTTTCCGCGGCGCCGGGGCGCTGTATGGCGGCAAGCCGCCATACGCCGGTTGTTATGCTTGCCTCCGCGCCAGGTTTTCCCGCCGTTGCGGCGCGATTACAGCCGGTCGACGCAATGGATGCAATCAATACTATTCCTGGAATTACTACACCGGCAAACAATTTCATAACAGCCTCCTGTGAAAGACAATTTCCATAATCGGCTTGAACGACGGAAATCAATAAATATTTTTGCCTCCATGTATATTGAAATTGTCGAAGAGTAAAATAATTAGATAATACATATAATATGAAGCGTTTTTATGATACACTATTTCGGTTTTTTTATGGTTGGGGGGCAACCCTGCGAAATATCCGGGTTAACCAACTTTTCTTATGTATTCCGTCGTTACGCGGAGATGAGGAGAAAAACAATATGCATGTCCCGCGTAACAGGCGAAACGTTTTCTGAGGATTACACGCTTGTCTGGAAAAAATATCCCATCCCGAATTACGGAAATGATTGATAAGGCGCTGGAAACCATCATAGATCAGTGGTACCAGAGCGTCAGCGAATACTACATCACTGCGGAAAAAAAGGCTGAAAACCCCGACATCTTCGTACCAGAAGAGTTGAAACGTTTTCACGACGAAACCGGACACCGAATCAAGTTCAACAAGGGTGATCTTGATTTTACTTATGGACTGATCCTTATTGACGATGCCGATGAAGGTTGCGTCCTGGGCGTCAGCGTCAATAACAAAGTTCCTGATTATAAATACCCGGAACTGGGCCGGCGGTTGGACGTTTATTATCGGGCCCACAGTGAAAAGCCCGTCGAAGGTTTCACAAAACTTAAAAAAATACGCAACTGCGATGTCTTTCATCTCAAGGAAGATTTAGGGACTATAAAAGTGGAGAAACGCGAAGGTAAGGCGGACATAGTACGCCTGACTTTCCGCATATCCGGAAAATATATGGAAGATTTGATCGCGGAGCCGGTTGTTTTCAGAGAATTGATTCAGCAGTACTGCGTCGCGCCTCTGCGCCGTATCTATGCGGAAGTTTACAGGATCAAACGAAAATAATGATCTGAAATCATTCAGAACTGTATGAAATTTGCATACGTAAAACGGCAAAACGCGCAAGCCATAGAACGGCGGCCGTGATTACAATAATGCCCAGGATGGCTCCGGAACGTGTAGCCGGGGACGCCGGCGCAAGCAGGAGCCGCAGGATGCCCGGCATATTCTGGCTTGCCGGAATGGGAACAGGACACATGGATTGCAGGTAATAAAGTATGCTTGCCTTTTGCATAAGTTCGGGAAGAAACCCGTTGATGCTTTCCCACGCAAGCAATATCGCGGCTGGAACGACAGGGTTGCGCAGAATAAGACCAGCCGCCAGAAATAAGCTGCCGTAACCGACGCATCCGAAAGCCGCCGCCGCTGCGTACCAGAATGCCTGTTCCTTTCCGGCGCTTTGCCAGAAAGCCTGGACTTCCAGTGAGTTGTGCGGCCAGGTCATGACGCAAAAACATAGTAATGAGCCGCAGGTAAAAATAACGATCGACGCGATAAGCCCTGCGCAGTATTTTCCCGCCAGCAGAACCTCTCGCCGGGCGGGCGACAGAAACCAGTAGTGAAGCGTTCTGTCAAGCATTTCTCCGCGAAAGAGGTTCATGAAAATGCCGAGGCAGCCGAAGAATATCGCCAGGCGCAGGTAGAAAAACTGAAATACGCCCGCGAATATCCGGCGGTCTCCCTCAAAATCTTTCAGAAGCGATGTTGTTTTTGAAACCAGTTTGCCATTTTCAAAGTTCAGCCGGGCTTCCCGGCTGCCGTCAAAATAAGTAAGCCTGCGATAGACGACAGGCTCGGCGGCATTAGCGACGCTGTCTTCTCCCTGACGATTCCTCCGTGGATTTACTGATCTGAAGCTAAAATCATTAGTCGCTTTTCCAAGCCGTTCTATAATCGCGTCATCCGTTTCTTCCACATTTGCGCTGTCAAGCTGCGCGGGCGTAATTATGCCGGCGGAAGAAAGGTTCATGGCGCGCAATTTTACCTGCGCGTGATAAACAAAAAAGATCAGTGAAGGAAAAATGGCAAGCGCGTATACCCAAAACGCCCGTCTGGAAAAGAACGCGCGTTTAATTTCGATGCGGGTTATTGTCCACGCCTGCTGCCATTTTCTCGGCGTTTTCCCGGAGGTCATGTCTTTTAAAGATTGAATGGGCGGTTAACACGTTCGATGCTTCGCGCGCGGCCTGTCGAGGCATCGATATCGACGATGGCGCCGGTAATCCGCAGATTGCCGGCGCCGGGTTCCAGGCGGTTTGGCGTTTGCATTATCATGCGTTCCAGCGCCAGGCGCGGCTCTGACCCGATAACGGAATCATGCGCGCCGGTCATTCCAATATCGGTAATATAGGCGGTTCCACGCGGCAGTATCCTTTCATCCGCAGTAAGCACGTGCGTATGCGTTCCGACAACGGCGCTCACGCGTCCGTCCAGATGCCAGCCAAGTCCCTGTTTTTCTGAAGTCGCCTCGGCATGAAAATCTACAAGGATCACTGAAGTTTCTTTTTTCATATCTTCCACGGCCGCGAGGCCTGTGGTAAATGGGCAATCTATTGGCGACATAAATGTGCGTCCCTGCAGGTTCAGAACGCCGGCGCGCTCTCCCTTTCTGGTTTCTCCGATATATATACCGGTTCCGGGAACGCCTTTTGGATAGTTGTGGGGACGCAGCAGGCGAGGCTGCCCAGCCAGATAGGGAATAATAGGGCGTTTATCCCATATGTGATTCCCGGAAGTGAAAACATCGATACCTGTCCGGAGCAATTCGTCCGCAATTTGGGGCGTGACTCCGAATCCGGCGGCGGCGTTTTCAATATTGGCAATACAAAAATCTATTTCGTATTCCCTGAGTAAATCCGGGAGCTTCGCCTCAATAAGCCGCCGTCCCGGCCTTCCAAAAATATCGCCGATAAATAAAATTCGCATTGCTTAAACGATTCTGCCGCGTCGCGTAATTAGTAACTGAAAAGAACCCCCGCGCCGCCGTGTGGCTGATCTATTTGAACCTTGTTGCCAAGGGGGCGACCTGCGGACGGCTTCAGGCAATCAAGTTCCCGGAGGAAAAGCTCGCACACCACCGACCGACCCGGATGCCCTTCAAATAGAATGTTGGCTCAAATAAGGGTGGCCATCACCAACATTGCAGGGGCCGTAGGGGCGATTCGCGAACCGCCCGCGTTTATAATTCCATACCGTTTTGGGCGGTTCGCGAACAGCCCCTACAATTTCTGAAGAACGCTTTTTATTTCGGAAGCCTGCGGCATGTCAGGGTTCAGGTTCAGCGCCTGCGACAGGGCGTCCTTTGCCTGGGCCGTGTCGCCGTTTTTGGAATAAGCCATGCCGAGGTGATATAAATAAACCGCGTTTTTTGGTTCCTGTTTAACGCAATCCCTCAGCAGATCTATCGCGGGACGATACGCGCCGCGCTTGTAATATATCCACGCCAGAGTATCCGCGGTCGCGGTGGAATCCGGGAACTGCTTACGCGCCTGCTGTGCCAGTTGTTCGGCCTCTTTAAGGTCGCCGTCGGTTTCCGCAAGCAGGAACGCGAGATTATTGGCGGTTATCGACTGGCTGGGATCGTTTTTCAGAGCCGTTCGATAGCTTTCAATCGCCTTTTTGTAGTCATTAAGGTTGGTTTCATAAATGGTTCCAAGCAGCGTGTATGCCTCCCCGGACTTCGGATTTTCTGAAACAACCTTTTGCAACTCCGCTATAGCCGCATTAAATGATTTTTGCGAACGATACAACTGTGCCAGATTCAGCGATCCGGCAACGCTGCCCCCATCCATGGATGACTGCATACGGAACGCTTCTTCTGCCCTGGCTGTGTTTCCCTGATCCCTATAAACCCGTCCCAGAAGTTCGTAAAACCCAGCGGTCTGCGGCGCTTTCTGTATCTGCGCGTTAATACGCGAAATCGCCCTGTCCTGCTGCTTGCGTTCACGATCAATCCTGACCAGCGAAGCCAACGGCGCAACGGCGCCGGGATTGCGATCGAGAGCGCTTTGAAGGAGGGATTCCGCTCTTGGAATATTCCCCTGCTCAAGATATGCCGTTCCAAGCCGATAAAGCCCGCGTGGATCCGTCGGCCTTGCGCTGACATACGCTTCGAGTTCGGCAATCGCTTCCCTGTAATACTTTCTTCCCACCAGGCTCTCACCCAGTAGAAGACGCATTTCCACGGCGTTAGGATCGGCGCGTAAAGCGTCCCGTCCGTACTGGATGGCCGCGTCCACATTTCCACTGACAAGTTTTAACTGAGCCAGCGCCTGATAAGCCTGAATAAACCCGGGGTCAATTTTAATGGCCGAATTAAACGCGGACTCCGCCTGCGCTTCTTTTTCATCCCGAATGTATGCCATGCCTAACATATATTGCGCCTGTTTCGAGTTTCGGTCGTTTTCTATAGCGGCCTGGATTTCCCTGATGCCTTCCTCTAATTTGTCCTGTGATATCAGAATATTGGCCTTCAATAGACGGATTTCCGTTTCTTTCGGATTTGCCTTAAGCGTTTCATCAATAAGCCGCAGCGCTTTATCAACGGCGTTCTGATTTACATGGAAAGCGATAAGCCTTTTGCGTATATCCATGTTTCCAGGATTTTCGCCGGCCAGTTTTTGCAGAATATCTTCAGCTTTTTCCGCGTTTCCGGTTGTTGCGTAGAAATCCGCCAGCATCTGCCGGGATGTCGAATTTTTCGGATCAAGAGAAACCGCTTGCTGAAATTCCTGTTCAGCCTTTGCCCGGTCGTTTTGTCCAAGATAGATTCGCCCCAGCAATTGGTGAACCGTTGATCCCTCCAGCCCACGCTTCGCTTCCTGGTTTACCCTGTCGATCGCCTTTTGATGCTGATTTTGCCTGACATACATGCCGACCAGCGCGGTTAAGGCTGTCGCCTGTTTTGGATCTGCCGTGATAGCTGAATTAAATCGGGCTTCTGCCGCGGAAAAGTTTCCCTGTTCCATATATGCCTGACCAAGCAGGTATAACCCGGCGGCATCGGAAGGACGTTCCTTTACATATTTTTCAAGTTCAGTTATGGCATTTGTAAAATCACGCTGATTTATAAAAGCGCTGCCCAGAAGTCGGCGTGCGTCAGGCGTTGAAGGGTTAATATCCAACGCTTGCCGCGCGTAACGCACTGCGGCGTCCGGTTCTTCCATGTCGAGCTTTAACCGGCTCAGGGATAAAAACAGCGGGACTAATCGGCCGCCTCTTTCTACTGCAAACTGCCATTCCTTTTCAGCGCGAGCCTGGTCGCCGGAGTGAAGCGCGGCAAGGCCTAAAAGATAACGCGCTTCTTGTGAAGACGGGGACGCCGTTACGGCGTCCTGCATCACACGGATGGCTTCGGCTGACTTATTCTGCGCGATTAATACCTGGCCGCGTATCAAAAGCGCGTCAATATCCTTGTCATTGTTTTTCAGCACTTCTCCCGCTACGGTGAACGCCTTGTCGTATTCCTTGTTATCCATGAACACGCGTGCAAGGCGTAAATGTGCGGGGATATCCGACGGGTTTTCCTTGACAAACTCTTCGAGCGTCGCAATTCCCCTGTCTGACTGCCCGGTACTCTGATAAAACTGCGACAGCGCGACTTGGAGAGAGGGGTTTTTTGGATCCGCCGCGATCGCTTTTTTATATTCCGCTTCCGCTGATCCGTAATCTTTCCGGCTTGAGTGTACCTGCCCAAGTATTTCGTGTATCCGGGTAAGCCCGGGATTTCGTGACAATATCTGATTCAGGCGCTGAATCGCTTTGTCATGCTGGTTTTGAATTACGTACAGCCTTGCAAGTTCCGTTGCCGCCGACAGATTATCCGGATCGTTTTTCAGAGCGGCTTCATACTGGGCTTCGGCGGAGGCATTATTTCCCTGCGCTACATACAGTTTTCCCAGTTGTATCATCCCTATGGCACTTTTTGGATTCCTCCTGGTAAACGTCTGTAGTTCCTGAGCGGCGGCTTTATAATCTTTTTTGATCGCCAGCGCGCTCCCAAGAACAAGGCGCGCTTCATCCAGATCGGGATTAATCTTTAATGCTCTTTGCGCCAGTTGAATCGCTTCATCCGTATTCGCCGCTTCAAGTTTCAAATTCGCCAGCGCAAGCAGCGCGGGAGTAAGCGTTGGAGCCAGCTCAATGGCAAATTCCAGTTCCGATGCAGCCCTTGAAGATTCTCTGTTTTGCAGATACGCCATTCCAAGAAAATATCGCGCCTGCGCGTAACCAGGACGGTTTCTTACCGAAACTCTTAGATGTGAAACAGCCTGCGCGCCATTGTTCTGAATTAACAGAATGCGGCCTTTGATAAATTGCGCAGTCGCGTCATTGGCGTTTTTTTCAATAAGTTCATCCGCAAGTATGCCGGCTTTGTCAAAGTCACGCTGATCAAATAAAACGGAGGCAAGCCGTCTTTTGAAAACGCTGGTTTCTGGATTTTCGGCGACCATTTTTTCAAGGGTCTGTATGCCGCGATCGATTTCTCCTGATGCCAGGTAGAAATCAGGCAGAATGACTTGATCGTCGAGACTGTCTTTACTCAATTCCACATATCTTTTATATTGTTCTTCAGCCTCGGACAGCCGCTTATTTTGCAGGTAGAAAAATCCGAGCGCGGAAACCGCGTCACGCGATTGCGGATTATTTTGCACCGCCGCTTTGTAATGCTCCTCGGCTTCCGGATTGCGTTTTTGAAACAGATAGAAATTGCCCAAGGCAAGGCGCGCTTCCACCGAACGTCCGTTTGAATCGACAATTTTCCGATAAAGCTCTTCGGCTTTATCGACATCAAGCCGGCCGCGGCTGTCATCGGCTCCAAGAGTGATAAACGGAGGTCGTAACTGTTGTTCCTGTTCAATCCACTTACGGATCTCCTGTAAGGAATCGTTAACATGAATCATTCCAGCCCAGGAATTTGCCTGAAGAATTTGCGCTCCAATATTGCCGGAATCTCTGCCGAGAATCAGTTCGGCCTTTTCCCTGGCTTCGTCGTATCTGCGTTGCATCAAACGGATGATACCGATTCTGAGATGGGCATCCAGGCGACTCTGGTCGGCTCCAATCGTGGCTTCCATCTCACGCAAGGCATCGGGATAAGAACCGATATGCAAGTACAGGATCCCCATCTGGTAATGCGCTTCCGGAAAACTGGGATTCTTTTTTGTCGCGTTCCGAAACTCGATCAAGGCTTCATTGTACCTGCCTTCTTCCATGTATTTTTTTCCGGTTTCGAGATAGGCTTGGGGGCTTTTTGAGCAAGACGCTAATGATAACAAAAAAGTCGCTGCCAGCATTAAAACCGTGGCGCGGCGCATATATTTATTGTTCGACGACATCATATTATTCCTCCGAATGATCCCTGTTTCAGTGAAACAATTACAAATATTACCGATACTTTTCTTTAAATGCCATTCAAAATAAGTAATTACCAGAAGTAATAAGCCGCCCGTAAAACTACCCACAAGCCAAGAAGAAAATTGGTAATCGCGTGCGCCGTTATTGCGTCTCCGAGACGCCCCTTGCGGATTACGAGTCCCTGATAGGCACTGGCGCAAATAATCCCGGGAAGCCATTCGTAATGACTAAGGCCGAAACCAACGCAGACGATAAGAAACGCCCCCCATCTGAAACAATTTAAAGGAACGCCGAGGAAATCGGACTTTATCAGGCAGCGATACAGAAAAGAACGGTAGAATACTTCTTCAAGCATGGGAACAACCAGCGAAGATCCCAAAACGCGCACGGCGATAAACATCCAGGCAAGCGCGCTTCCCTCTCCGTATGATTTCAGAGGATTAAAAGAAGCCGCTCGTTCACCGAACATTGGATAAAGACCGTCCAGGCCAACCCAGATTATAAATACCGCCACGCCCGTAACAACCGACTCCCATGAAATGTTCCAGCGCATTTCCTTTACATGCGCCCGCGTAAGCCATATCAGCCATGCGCCGATGAGAGTTTTAAACACGTATATCCAGTACGCTCCTGTTTCGCCGAACTGTCCCTGCGCCAGGGTTAACGCCGCAAAAGCGGCGAAAGGAATAATGCGTACAAGATGCGTGAAATACGGAGACGAATTATATTTTGCGATCATATTATAACCTTATGTACTTGCTGCGAATCCCAATGTACTTGCCAGGCTAAGCAAGTTTTGTAAGGACATCGGGGCCGTTTTCCGTAACGGCGACGGTGTGTTCAAAATGCGCCGATGGTTTCCGGTCGCGCGTGGCGACGGTCCAGCCGTCGGACAGTATAATGGTTTCATATGTACCGGCGTTTACCATTGGTTCCACGGCCAGAACCAGCCCCGGCTTGAGCTTGACGCCCCGGCCATTTGTCACATAGTTTAGAACCATCGGATCTTCGTGCATCTTACGGCCGATGCCGTGGCCGCCAAGATCGCGCACTATTGAATAACCGTGAGCTTCCCCGTGAATCTGGATCGCCCTGGATATTTCTGAAAGATGGTTGCCGGCAAACATCTGTTCGATGCCGAGATAGAGACATTCCTCCGTGACTTTCAGAAGTTTTGCCACGGGAAGGGAAATCGCCCCAATAGGCACGGTTATCGCTCCGTCGCCGCAATACCCCTTGTATAGAGCGCCGAAATCCATGGATATGATATCGCCGTCCCTGAGTTCGTAGCTTCCGGGAATGCCGTGAACAACCTGCTGATTGACTGAAGTACACAACGCGCCGGGAAATCCTTTGTATCCCTTGAAAAGAGGCTTTGCGCCCGCTTTTGTTGTTTTAGTCTCGGCAATCCTGTCAAGTTCACGTGTGGTTACGCCGACGCGGCAGTGTAAACGAAGTTCCGCAAGCACCTCTGCGACAATCCGCCCCGCGTCGCGCATCAGTTCTATTTCGCGTTTGGATTTTAGAGAAATCATAGATTTCGTCCGCGCCCATCCGATGATTCTTCCACTTCAATTTCAACAAAATCCAGCAGATCGCGCAAAACGGCCGGACGTTTACGGACGCTGACGTTTACGGTTTCGACAGGAAAATCAGATAAAACGTTTTGCTTGATGACATGTGCCAGGGTTTCCAGCAGCGCGTATTCCCGCCCGGCCGCGACCGCCCGCACTTTTTCAACTATCAGGCAATAATCGATAGCGCGCGTAAAATCATCCGTGGCAGCGGCTGCAGACCAGTCGCCGCCTATTACGACATTCGCTTGACATTCCTGCGGCACGGCACGTTCCTCCGGCGTTGTGCCTATGCGCGGAAATATTTTTATCCCGGACAGCTTAAGTTTATCCGGCTGCTTTTCATGTCTCAATCAGTGTTTCCTATGCCGTGGAGCATCCGCCGCCGCAGCTTGAGCAGTCGGACTGCGCGTTTGGATTGTCGAACGTAAAACCGGAACCATCTCTAGCTTCGACGAAATCTATTGTCGTGCCGTCCAAAAAAAGCATGGACTGCGCGTCCACCAACACTTTCAGCCCTTCGAAATCAAGAGATTCGTCGTCCTCTCCAGGCTGTTTGTCCAGAGACATCTGATACTGAAATCCGGAACATCCGCCGGCAACCGCGGCAATGCGCAGTCCCAGAGACGCGTCACGTTCGGCTATAATTTCCTTAACCTTGGAAACCGCAATTGGAGTAATAGTGATCATTATTTTGTCTTTCTGTCGCCTTCACAGGTAAAATCTGGATTGAAGATACCTGAATTTAACCAAATACAATAACCGTGCCGCCGGAAAAAGTCAATGAATCCCTTTACGCCTTTACGCTTTACGATACAGTCCCTCAAGTGTTTCGGCGATTTCGGAGGGATTTGTCAGCGGCGTGTCGCTTTTGCGCAACATGTAATTCAGCTGCGTTGATTTTTTCAATTTTTCCAGTTTCGGGAGTTTTGTACGGTTTGTTGTTTCAATATGCCTGCCGTCATGATCAACCAGAATGACTTTTGGCAGGAACACTCCCGGCCTGCCGATAAAAGCGTCCATGATTTTAACAGCCTGTTCGTACTCTTCCGGGAACGACCTGCCGAGCGCTTCATAGCGATGTATTTCCCTGCCGTCCCATGTTCTAACCGTGGCGAAGCTCTCGGAGATTCTTTCTTCAATGTCGGCTTCCGTATTCAGAGTGTCGTGCCCGGAAGGAATCAGCAAAACTTTTCCCCCGCCGCCTTCAATATTGGCGGCATAGCGCGGCAAAACAATGCCCGAAAGCCAGCCCTGAAGGTGCTTCATGTAAATTTTGCCTATCTGGATGGGCGTAATAAAATGTACTATTCCTTTTTCCTTGTGGCATTGCAGCAGATAGTATGGGTGTATGCCTGTCCAGAACATCCTGCGGAATGTTTCCGCCAGTGTTTTATAGTAGTCGTTGACGTGGTTCAGGAGAACCGTCTGATTTCTGATTGTAAAGCCATGATCCCTGATTTTTCGCACCGCGGCAGCCAGATCTTCCGTAATCTCATGGTAATGGTTGACGTGCGTCATGAAATAGACCAGCTTTTCCGGGCCGCTCGTGTATTTATTTGCGGACTGCCTTATCATCTCAAGCAGGTCGTCGCTGATTGCCATTGGCAGAACTACCGGAACCCTGGTTGCGATACGCAAGACCCTGATGTGAGGGATGCTGCTCAGTTCTTCAAGAACATATTTTAATTGACCGCGCTCTATCATGAGGGCGTCGCCGCCTGTAATAAGAACCTCGTCGATATTTCTGTTGTAATTAATATAGAACAGCCCCCTGTTAATCTGTTCCGGATTAACGGCGGCGTTTGTGTCCAGCGTTTTGGCTCTCTGGCAGTGAACGCAGTATGAAGCGCAGCTTGTGTTGCCCGCGACAAAAAGTGCGATCCGGTTCGGATATCGCTGGTAGGCGGCTCCGAAACTCCGGTATTCTTCGCTCATGGCTCCTTCAAGCCCCGTATCGGGAAACAGAAGGTTGGCCGGCGTCGGCACGCACTGCCAGAAAATCGGGTCAAGGCGCTTATGCGGTTTTTCACTGTGCGGCATTACCGGATGGAACGGATCGGCATGCATCAGAGACGTGTAATATGGCGTTATGCGCAGGGGATCCTTTCCCTGTGATCTTAAAGTTCTGATGGTGCGTTTTATTTCTTTTTCCTGGAAGGGTGTAAGGCTGATGACTTTCTTAAGCTGATCCACTGTGCGGATGGAGTTTTTGACCTGCCATCCGGCGTCCTGCCACTGCGTCTGTGTAACGTTTTTCCATAATTCGATCGCGTTTGGCTCGCGCGGTTTATAGAAAATATTATCCCTGGCGTTCATGGCGCCCCTCCTTGAAACACCCGCACTATGATAATTTTTCCAGATGCTTGTTCCAGGTGTCGTCTTTAAATAGTTTGCGGACAATGGCGCGGTATTTCCCGAACGCTTTTTTGTCGCCGAGTTCGTGATAAGCGAGCGCCATCCGCACATAAAAAAGATCGTCATTTGGAAACCGCTGCGCATATCCAAGAGCTTTTTCACCCTCGCTAACAGCATCCTTATACCTGCCAAGTTCATAGTAACAGTTTGTTTTAAAACTGAACGCTTCCGCTTTTTCCTGCGGGTTAAGCGGACGCAGTTGCAGGGTTTCAAACGCCGCAAGCAGTGATTTTTCATAAAATGTCATACGGAAACAGCATTCGGCGAGCTTTAAATATATCCAGGCAAGATCCCTGCTTTTCGCCGTGAGTTGTTTCAGTTTGAGAATTTTTTCGTAAGTCTCAAGCGCCATCGCGTAGTTTGAAATCTGCCTGTAGCAGTTCGCCAGTTTCATCTGGACATCATCTATTCGTTCAAAGTTGGGATCCAGTTCCAGCACGCGTGAAAAATGTTGAATGGCCTCATGGTACTGCTGCATCTCCATGTAATTATTCGCCATGCTTTCGAATAGATAACTCTGTTCAGGATCGTTGTCGCTAAGAACCTGTATGGCTTTTTGGGAATAGCTGATGGCTTCGCTGTGTTTGCCAAGGGTTTCATAATTGCGTCTCATGCCGGAGTAAAGCATCCATTGCGTGTCTTTTTCCTGGCTGTCCACATATTTTTCGCACGCCTTGCGCGCTTCAAGCGACTGCGCGATTTTGCCGTGATATTCGTAGATGGCGCCGATGTGAAAAAGCACGAATCCGTACATGTCGGGCATGAATTCCGGTTTGTCGGGCTGAAACATCTGTACGGATTTTTTCAGGCGCGCAAGCGCCGTTTTATCTTCGTCTTTATTGAAATGGCAAATGCCGATTTTACCGACGAGATAGGCTTTAATGTTTTGCTGTTTTGTAAATTCGAGCGCCTGCGTATAGATATTCAGGGCTTCAGCGTAATTCTCCCTTTCGAAAAGCTCTCCCGCATATGCGTCGTGGATATCCAGGCGCTCCTTGTCGGAAGCGGCGCGTTTCAGGCCGGCGCTAAATTGCTGCTTGTTCATGAACACCCCACATCATCGAATGATTTTAAAAAACCGCTTCCATTCGGTTTTGGTAAAGAAGTTTAAAACGACATCCGCAATCCGCTCGATGCGTTCGCCGGGACTGGTGCGCAGATATTCATCTCGCGAAGTTTCAAACGACCAGTAAATCACCAATGGCTGTCCAAGCATATAATCTCTGGGTATGAATTGCCAGTAGCGGCTGTCCTGACTGTTATCCCTGTTATCGCCCATAGCGAAATACTGTCCATCGGGAACCTGGTACGGCCCCCAATGCGCGCGATCGCTGCCCGGATTGAAATACTGCAGCGTATGTTTTTTCCGCGGATCGTTTATGACGGTTTCAATGATATCCCCGTCCTCGTCGGACTTTACGTTGTAGTTTTCGTCCAGTTTTTCTCCGTTTATGTAAACCGTGCGGCCGATCATTTCAACGGCATCGCCCGGCATTCCAATCAGCCTTTTGACATAAGCCATATCCGGATCATTGGGATATTTGAAAACAATAACGTCGCCGCGCTCAGGCTCCCTATAGGGGAGCAGTTTTCCCAGGATGCCGGGTTTTATTCCGTAAACGAATTTATTGACGAGCAGGTGATCGCCTATAAGCAGCGTGGATTTCATGGAACCGGTTGGAATCTTGAACGCCTGAACCGTGAATGTGGTGACGAATAGAGCAATAATTGCCGTGATGACGATTGATTCAAAATATTCCCGTATCGTCGATTTACGAAATTCCAAAATTCTATTCTCCTTCATTGGATAGTTCGCGGTTATTATTTGGGGCGTAGCACGCTACGCCCCTACATTCCGCGGGGCGTTGTTGGCATTGTCCCAGTAAGGCGAAAGTTTGCGCAGATTCGCCACAACCGCGGGCAATGCTTCCAGCACATAATCAATTTCTTCGTCGGTGTTATAACGGCTCAGGCTGAAACGCAGCGAACCGTGAATGGCGGTAAAAGGAACTTTCATGGCACGCAGGACATGAGACGGTTCCAGCGACCCCGATGTGCACGCCGAACCGCTTGAGGCGCAGATGCCGAGGCTGCTGAGCTGGAACAGCATTCCTTCTCCTTCTATATAGTGAAAAGAAATGTTCGACGTATTCGGCAGTCGCGCCGCGCCTTTGCCGTTGACCTGCGAAGAAGGGATTTTTTCAACCAGCATTTTTTCAAGCCGGTCGCGCAGACGGCCGATGCGCGCCTCGTCCTCTTCCATGCGATCCATTGCCAGGCTGAGCGCCTTGCTGATGCCGATAATGTACGGAACGTTTTCTGTTCCGGCGCGGCGTCCTTCGGCCTGGTGTCCTCCGAAAAGATACGGCCGGCAGCGTGTTCCGCGACGCAGAAACATAGCGCCAACGCCTTTTGGCGCATGCAGCTTGTGGCCGGAAAAAGAAAGCATGTCAACGTAAGGCAGCCCGCTTACAAGATCGATCGGCAGTTTTCCAACCGTTTGAGTCGCGTCCGTATGAAAAACGATGGACGGGTCAGTCTGCTTTGTTATACGCGAGAGCTGGTCTATCGGAAATACGACGCCGGTTTCGTTGTTGGCGTGCATGATAGAAACCAGCAGAGTGGCCGGCGAAAGCGCCTGAATAAATTCACGTATGTTCAGATTGCCATCACGGTCAACGTTCAGCCAGGTAACGCGATAACCTTCACGTTCCAGTTCCCGGCAAACTTCAAGCACTGCGGGATGCTCGACCGTCGTGGTGATAATGTGCCTGCGTTCCGGATTTCCGCGCGCTACGCCAAATATGGCGGCGTTGTTGCTTTCAGTCGCGCAGCCGGTAAAAATGATTTCTTTTGGATCGACGCCTCCCAGGCAGTCTGCAACGCTTTTACGCGCATCTGCAAGCGCGAGGCCGGTTTCGCGCGCCGGTTCATACATAGAGCTGGGATTGAAATAGTCTTCGGAAAAATAAGGAATCATCGCCTCGTAAACTTCAGGCGCTACGCGCGTCGTGGCATTGTTGTCGATGTATACCGTCTTTACCGTTTCCATATTTCCCTCCCCAGGGCGTTGCCCTGGGCTGCTATGCGACGCCCCTTCAGGGCGTTTGAACACGCGCCTTCGGCACGCTTCTTATTTCTATTTCTATCGCCATCCCATATTCGAACTATGTGAAATGTACAAACTCCAGACGCGCGCCTTCGGCACGCATTATATTTATACCTCGATAACCCGTATGCGTTCGTCTACCTGTTCTTTTAATATGCGCTCAACCATAAGCTTCATCGTATAGGTGGCTCCTGCGCATCCTTTGCACGCTCCGCGCAGACCGCAGTAAATGATGGTTCCTTTTATGTCCATTACTTCGATGTCTCCGCCGTCGCGTTTCAGGCCGGGACGCACGAATTCGTCTATAACGCGCTCGACTTTTTTTGCGAACTGGAAAGGAGAAAATTCCGCAATATCTTTACTGTCGGACGGTTTCGCAGTCAAGGCAGACAGGGGAACCAGCGGCTTTGCCGCCGCTGTCGATGACTGCCCGCTCCAGACTTCGTCGAGTATGTCCTGCAATCCGCCCGGCACATGGTGACACGACGTGCAGCCGCCGCCCGCCTTGAGGGCGCTTGTGACCTGCGGAATCGTGCGGAGGTTGAGTTCGCGTATCTTTCGTTTAAGGTAAGGCTCCGTAATGGAAAAACATTTGCAAACAACGCGCCCTTCCTCGGTCTCATCATCGTGCGCGTCGATTCCCAGCTTTTTAAGATCGACGCCGCGCCGCTGAGCCCAGTTGCGGACGGCGGCTTCGAGCGCCTCAGCTCCCATGACGGAGCAGTGAATTTTTTGTTCCGGCAGTCCGTTCAGATAATCGACGATATCCTTATTCTGAATTTTCAGGGCTGCTATCGGCGTATATTGGCCGGATTCAATAATTTCGCAGAGCGCCTCGGACGACGCTATAGCCGAAGTGCAGCCGAAGGTAAGATAGCGGGCTTCAGTTATTACATCCTGCGCGGGGTCGTTTGGATGTCGCTTTACCCTGAAAGTGAAACGCATGGAGTCGCCGCATGCTATGGATCCGTGCTCTCCAAGTCCATCCGGATTTTCAATTTCGCCCAAATGCGTGCCGGGCTTTCCCTGTACGGCGTCCATAAAAAGCTGTTTTGTTTTTTCGCTGTATTCCCAACCCATTATTTACTCCTGCCTTATAAACAAATAATCATACCGCGTTTACGTAAAGCTGGCAATGTGTTGCTAATTAACGGGCGCGCGACATAAAAGTTCCGGACATGGGAGCGCCGGCGTCCCCGCCGGTCGTGTAATAAATAAAATGGGGCGTAATAAATCGCGCCGCTGCATTTGAAGCGCACCATTGGCGCGCGTTTATT